>Ga0306921_10000028_pt1 | contig 115191 bp, 96 predicted proteins | sample sta12Cox44000080_FD_203760 | JGI IMG/M metagenome (GOLD analysis project Ga0306921, IMG submission 203760) | Lab enrichment of tropical soil microbial communities from Luquillo Experimental Forest, Puerto Rico - statoxic.12C.oxic.44.000.080 (v2)... | ecosystem: Environmental > Terrestrial >... | reverse complement strand
AGGCTAGTCTGCAGACAGCGAACAAAGATCTCCGCCTCCAACTTGTTTTGGCGGACGGCTCAACCTATAAGCACGATGGGACGTTCTACTTTGCGGACCGCCAAGTGAATGTGGGCACCGGCGCGATTCGGCTCGCCTCGTTGTTTCCCAATCCTGAGAACATTCTGCGGCCGGGCGGGTACGCTAGAGTTCGGACGGCCGTCCGAGTCCAGAAAAACGCGCTCCTCGTGCCTCAGCGGGCTGTGTCGGAGTTGCAAGGCGGCTATCAAGTAGCCGTTGTGGATGCCGACAACAAGATCAGCATCCGGACAGTCCAGCCCGGCGACCGCATCGGCTCTGACTGGATCATTGCGGAGGGGTTGAAACCAGGCGAACGCGTGGTTGCCGAGGGCGTGCAAAAGGTACGTATGGGCATAAAGGTAAACCCCAAGCCATTTGTCGCCGAGACGAAGGGGAACTAGGCCAGTGTCCAAATTTTTCATCAACCGCCCCATTGTCGCCATCGTGATCGCAATCCTTATGGTGCTTGTTGGTTCTCTCACTCTTCTAAATTTGCCGGTCGCCCAGTTTCCCAGCATCGCTCCACCGGAAATTCAAGTCCTGGCCACCTATGTCGGTGCGGACGCCGAGACCCTGGAACAAGCGGTGGCCACTCCCATCGAGCAGCAGATGAGCGGCGTGGACAACATGAACTACATGTATTCGCTGAACGCCACGGCCAACTCAAGCACCACTCTGATTGTCGACTACGACCTGAAAACGGACCCGAACATCGATTTCATTCTCACTCAATCGCGCGAGACTCAGGCGGCCTCACAACTCCCAGCGGACGTCACCAATTACGGCATCACCGTACGCAAGTCGGTTTCAGCCCCGCTCATGCTCTTTCCTCTTTACTCGCCGAATGGGACCTACGATGCCACCTTTTTGGGAAATTATGCTTACATAAATCTTGTCGATGCCCTCCTTCGCGCGCCGGGTATTGGTAACGTTCAGGTCTTCGGTACCGGCCAATACGCCATGCGCATGTGGGTAAAACCCGACCGGTTGGCCAAGCTCGGCATTACCGTCCCGGATATCATCAGCGCGATTCAGGCCCAGAACACGATAAATCCTGCCGGTAGGGCGGGGAGCGAGCCTATCCCCCCGGGCCAGGAATTTACCTATACCGTCCTCGCTCAAGGGCGGCTTGTCACACCTGAAGAGTTCGGAGAAATCGTGGTGCGCGAGACGCCCGACGGCGGCATTGTTCGTGTTCGCGATGTGGCCCGCATCGAGCTGGGGTCCCAGGACTACAGTTGGAAAGGCCGCTTCAACGGCAAACCGAGCGCGGTAGTTTCTGTCTACCAGTTACCCGGTTCCAACGGTGTGGAAGCAGCCGCGGGCGTCAGGAAGTTAATGGCCCAGGCGAAGCTGCGCTTTCCGCAAGACATGGACTATGCGGTGGGGCTCGACACCACCCGCGCCGTCTCGGAAGGCATCAAGGAAATTGTTCTGACCCTGGTGATAGCGCTGGCTCTGGTGATCCTCGTCGTCTACGTCTTCCTCCAGGGGTGGCGCGCCACTTTGATTCCGCTGCTTGCAGTTCCCGTCTCGCTGGTGGGCACATTCATAGTCTTCCCCGTGTTCAGCTTTTCTTTGAACACACTCTCTCTATTTGGCCTGGTCCTCGCTATCGGCCTCGTCGTGGACGACGCGATTGTCGTCGTGGAGGGTGTCGAGCGGCATATCGAAGAAGGTTTGACGCCAAAAGACGCGGCCTTGAAGGCTATGGAGGAACTCTCTGCCCCAGTCGTGGCGATCGCTCTAGTCCTCTCGGCGGTGTTTGTACCAACAGCGTTCATCCCGGGCATCACTGGAAGGCTCTATCAACAATTTGCCCTCACCATCGCAATCTCGGTGATTTTCTCCGCCTTCAACGCCCTCACGCTGAGCCCCGCGCTAGCCGCGCTATTGCTCAAGCCAAAGGAAAAGAGCCACGGGCTGGTCAGCAAATTCTTTGACTGGTTTAATCGTATGTTCGAGCGCGGCACAGAGGTCTACGTCAAAATATGCGCTGGATTTCTTAGCAAGGGCGTGTTGGCCTTGGTGGTGATTGCATCCTTCGCAGTAGTCGCGGCTTTCTTTAGCAGTCGTTTGCCCTCGAGCTTCCTTCCCGATGAAGACCAGGGTTATGCCTTTATCAACATGCAACTTCCGTATGCGGCTTCCCTGGAGCGCACCAGCGCAGTGGCGAGTCAGGTTGAACAGATCCTTGCCAATACGCCCGGCGTCCAATACACGACAAGCGTCATCGGCTTCAGTCTGCTTAGTTATGTGCGCACAAGCTACAACGCCTTCTTTTTTGTCACCCTCAAGCCCTGGGACGAGCGCAAGTCTCGAGCCGAGCAATATCAAGCCATCAAGGCTCGGCTCAACGGAGCATTGGGCCGCCTCCCTGGTGCCTTTGTGTTCAGCTTTTCGCCACCGGCCATACCCGGTGTGGGCACCTCTGGAGGATTCACTTTCATTCTCGAGGACCGGTCCGGTGGCGATGTTCAGTTCCTTGCCAAAAACTTGGGCATTTTCCTCGATGCCGCACGTAAGCGGCCGGAGATCGCCGGCTTGAGCACCACCTTTCTTCCAAGTGTGCCCCAGAAATTTGTCCAAGTGGATCGCGACAAAGTGCTCAAACAAGGTGTGCCTCTCACCGACGTGTACAAAACCATTCAAGCCTTCATGGGCGGCTATTTCATCAATTACTTCAATCGCTTTGGCCGCCAGTGGCAGGTGTATATCGAAGCGGAAGGCGAGGACCGCGCCAGGATAGAAAGCCTCGGACAATTCTATGTCCTCAACAACCACGGAGATAACGTCCCGCTATCCGCACTTACCTCCATCAAATCGCGCCTGGGCCCGGAATTTACCATGCGCTTCAACGAATACCGCTCCGCGCAAATTAACGGGAGCGCAGCGCCCGGTTATAGCGCGGATCAGGCCACGTCGGCGCTCGAAGACGTTTTCAAGCAAACCATGCCGCGAGAGATGGGTTTCGACTATTCCGGCATGTCGTTTCAAGAGCAAAAAGCGCGGCAGGGTGTGCCTCCCGCAGCGATCTTTGGCCTTTCGTTGCTCTTCGTCTTCCTGATCCTGGCGGCGCTGTACGAGAGCTGGTCCTTGCCGTTTAGCGTGCTCCTGGGAACGTCGGGGGCGGTATGCGGGGCTTTCACGGTGTTGTGGCTCCGCCGGACGGTGCTCAGTGCCTTCTATCCGGCTTATATGGTGCAAATCGAAACCGACGTCTACTCGCAAATCGGATTGGTGATGCTTATCGGGCTGGCAGCCAAAAACGCGATTCTAATTGTCGAATTTGCTAAAGAACAGGTCGAGATGGGCAAGCCTCTGGAGGATGCAGTGCTCCTAGGGGCCAGGCTTCGCCTGCGTCCCGTTATGATGACCTCCTTTGCATTTATTCTCGGTTGCGTTCCGCTATGGACCGCCTCGGGCGCCGGTTCAGTGGCCCGGCAGATCATGGGAACCACCGTGATCGGCGGGATGCTGCTGGCGAGCTCCGTCGACATTCTCATCGTTCCGGCACTTTTCAATCTGGTAGAGAAGTGGTCGGGCGCAGTTAATCAGCCGGCCGCGGGGATTCCGCCAAGGCCCGAGCCGGCACCAGGAGACTGACCCCGGATGACGGAGATGGAATCGCCAACTCACGTCGACCAATACCTCGATTGGAGCTATGGATGACGCACCAACGGCAAATGAAGTACCTGAGCATGGCTTTGGCCGCAACATTGGGTCTGGATGCTGGGTGCAAGCTAGGTCCAAACTACCATCGGCCAGCTGTTCAAACTCCCACCGCCTATCATGATCTAAGCAATAACCAACAGGCCCAAGCCCAGGCCGCATCGTTCGCGGATCTTCCCTGGTGGCAGATATTCCAGGATCCTCAGCTTCAAGAACTGATTCGCACAGCGCTAAAGCAGAATTACGACCTGCAGATTGCTGTCGAGCGCATTAATGCGGCGCGCGACCAAGTGGCCATTACCCGTTCTGCGCTTTTTCCGCAAGTTTCCGGTAACGGGCAATTCATGGGCGGCAAAGAAGGAACCTTTCAGACCAAATTCAATTTCCTGTCACTGACGGCCGACGCCGCTTTTCAGCTGGACCTTTTCGGCCGGCTGCGGCGCGCCACTGAGGCAGCGCGGGCGCAAATGCTGGCCACCGAGGAGGCGCAGCGAACCGTTACGCTGACCCTAGTGAGCGACGTGGCCAGCGCATACTTTTCGCTCCTGCAGCTCGATCTGGAGCTTCAAATCACGAAGGATACGATCGTGACGCAAGAAGGCTCCGTAAAACTGACTTCGTTCAGACTCGATCACGGTGTGGCCACGAAGCTCGACGTGCTGCAAGCACAGCAGGTGCTTGACACAGCGAATGCCCAGTTACCCGATATTGAGAGACAAATCGGCCAGGAGGAAGACGCGATCAGCATTCTGCTTGGCAACTACCCGGGAAGCATCCCGCGCGGTTTGAAACTGCTCGAACAGCCGGTTCCACCTACGGTGCCGGCGGGTCTTCCGTCTTCGCTACTTGAGCGGCGCCCTGACATCCTCGAAGCCGAACAGCTCCTCATCTCTGCAAACGCCGAAATTGGCGTTGCTAAAGCTGCCTTCTTCCCGCAAATTTCGCTCACCGGCACGGGGGGCGGCGTCTTTGGGCGCAGCAGCTCCTTCTCCAGCCTGATGGCCTCGCAAGTTGGCATCTGGTCGTACGGCGTGAACGTAAGCCAGCCTATCTTCACCGGCGGCGCGCTTACCGGCAACTTCCGCTTCGCCAAATCCCAGCAGGAGCAAGCCCTCCTCGCCTACAAGGAAGCGATTCAGCACGCATTTGGTGACGTCTCCGACGCGCTGATCGGTTATCAGAAGCTCCATGAGGTTCGGATGCAACAGCAGCAAGCTGTGGCTGACCTCGCCGAATCGGTGCGGCTCTCCATCATGCGTTACCGCGGGGGCACGACCAACTATCTCGAAGTACTGGACGGCCAGCGCTCGCTCTTCTCCGGGCAGCTCACCTTGGCTCAAGCGCTCGGCAACGAATACCAGAGCCTCGTCCAACTCTACAAGGTACTCGGCGGCGGCTGGCAGCAATAGGCGCGATAGAAGTGAGTCAGCTCTACTAGGCACGGCGAGCTGACAACCGGTTGGAAATCGCGACGAGCGCGACTGCAGTCAGAAGCATTACGGCCGGATCAACCGGAAGGCGATAACGAGGGACGACAAGCGTCAGGTAATAGGCCCACGGAAAAACCACTGGAAATACCGCGATGGGAAATAGATACGCGCTCCGCCGTTTCCATAGAACCACGATTCCCGCTGCCGTCCCAATCGCCAAAAAAAAATTGAAGAACAGCACACCTCGAAACCACAATCCCGGCGTCCGAACGAAATCGTGTAGCGACGTTGGCGTCCCGCCCGTCCAGGTCCCAATAAAGCGACTTGCAAACTGGGTCAGATCGCGCTTCGGATGCGCCAGCATAAATTCGATCGCTTCGCGCTGTTTCTCCCGCATGTACTCGATTTCGCCCATTCGGATGTACCGCGCCCGCTCCGCGGAGTTGAAAATTGGGTGCAGTTCCTCTTTCCATGCCTCCTGCGGGTTTTCATTGTTTCCAATCCACATCTGAAGGCCGAGAGTCGATCGCATCGGCACGATCCGATGGAACACAAGGTAGTTCCGAATCGTCCACGGCACGCAACAAAGCACCGCAATTCCGAAAGCGAAGACAGGTTTCGCGAAAATGGCCTTAACAAGTCCTAATGGGGAGCGAGAGTCCAAAGGAAACTTTCGCCGTCGATAAGCCAACCAACCTAGCAGCAAAGGAAGCAAGGAAATCAACGTAACGTTGGTCAGAAGCGCCAGGCCCCACAGCAATCCATACCCAAGCCAATCGCGCCATCTCTCCGATTTTTCTATCGCGAGGGTTGCCCATAGAATGACGGCTGCCAGCAAGGTCGCCAACGACGCGTCCCACATACTCTCAAAGGCATTGAGGATCGTATTTGGAAAGAATGCCCAAAGCCACGCAGCGGAAGCAGCCACGGTGAGACCGTCAACACGCTTGCCCACAAAAAAAATCGGTACGCAGGTGAAGGAAGAGCACAAAGTGTTCAGTGCCACCGCCGCGAGAAACGAGTCGTAAGTGCGCACGCCGAAAACGCGAAAAATCTCAGCCAAGAGCCACGGGTATATAGGCGGCATCCACGCCGTTGGTCCGGTGTCGATTCGAAACGGCGAGCTAAATCCGTGCCCGCTCGCGAGCGACGCAGCAATGTTGCCGGATTCCTGCAAGAAGGGAAGTACAGCCAGAGCCTGCCGCGAATTCTGCCCCACGTAGTCCCACGCAAAGGCAACTCTCAGTAGCAGCGCGACAAGAACGATCAGCGCTAGCGAAGTCGCTGCTCTTCGAAATAGTCCTTGGCGCATAACCACGTTCGCGTCTACGGTCTTTGCATGCCTGCCGACGTTACGACCCGAATCTGTGGCTCCACGCTTCATTCAAATCGAATCAAAACAATTTCGGCATTTGTCCCGACGCGCATCGGTGGTCCCCAAGTCCCCGCCCCATACGTCGTATAAACCTGCAAGGAGCCCAAGCGGCTCAAGCCGTAAGCAAACTGGCCATAAATTCTTTTCACGAACAGGTTAAACGGAAAGAACTGCCCGCCGTGTGTATGCCCCGAAAGCTGCAACGAAATTCCTTCTGCTGCGGAAACCGCCACGTGATCCGGCGCATGAGTCAGCAAGATGCTCGGGCGGCTGCGATCGATCCCGATCGCCTGCAGCACTGACCGGAAATGTTCAGCATGAGTCGCATCGTGATAACGCACTCCCACGAGTTGCAGTCCATCGATCTCGACCTTATCTCGATTCAACACGCGAATCCCGGCGCCTGACACGGCGTTCAAATATCGAGTCGAGTCGCTGAACCCCTCATGATTCCCCAGCACGAAGTATTGCCCGAGCGGCACGGAAAGCGTGGACCACGGCGCAGCAAGACCGTTGTAATCCGCGGAAGTCCCATCGTACAAATCGCCGGTGATGAAAACGATGTCGCTCTTAAGGCGTCCAACCCTCGCGACCAGCCGCTGAACAGAGCCGATGTTGCGGACGTGCCCGAGATGAACGTCACTGACCAGCGTCGCCGTGCGTCCGCGCCATGCCTCGGGAAGATTCTCGAGTTTTACCGTGATGCGTTTCACGCGAGGTGTAGCCGCGTTCGCAATTCCGTAGACACTGAGCGCCAGAGCGGCGCTCAGAAAAACCACTGCCCAGTGGTCTTTATCCGGATGCAAGCCTGCGAGCGATGCCGCGCCGTAAGCCACCCACAATGCGCAGCTCGCGAAAAACAGAAAGCTAAATATTCCCTGCCAAGCCGCTGCCACGGTGTAATACATCCGCACTGCCACGTTGAAATAACGGAAAGCAAGCAACGAAGCCGTAACGAATGTCACCGAAAGCAATGCGAGTACGATTCGAAGGTAGGAAAGCGCGACGCCGGACTGCACCGGCCAAAAATAAACAATTGTTTCATAGAGCGACGCGTGTCCCGCGAAGAGAATCAGTTGGATTACCGTTACAAAAAACGCCAAACGGCCGCGCACTCAGCGGATTCCTGCTTCCGGTTCATTGTTCATCCTATCCATGGTAGGGGCTTGCGGCGAAATTGCAAGCGCAGCTCGTTTCACAAATTTGCCGGATGCGCTGCTGCTAATTTTGCTGCTGCTAACTCTGCGCTTGATGGCTCGAATGATCCAGCAGCAACTCGAAATAGAGCGTGCCGGCTCGCGCATTCGCGTAGTAGGCAGGAATTTCTTGGAACCCGAGCGCCTTGTAAAGCTGCGTCGCATCGCCCATACTTTCCGCAACTGTGTCGAGCCGCATAGCCGTGTAACCCAAGTCGTGCCCTTGGCCGATCAGCGCCTCCGCGAGCTTGCGACCAAGTCCATAGCCTCGAAACTCAGGTTTGACGAAAAGCCGCTTCATCTCGCACACCGTCGGCTCAATCTGCCGAATCGCTCCGCAACCCGCCGGGACCCCGCCAACGCGCGCCAATAGGAGTCGGCCGGTCGGCCCTGCGTACTTGCCGGGCAGCGATGCGAGTTCTTGATCGAAGTCCTGGTAAGCCAGCGAAAAGCCGATCCACGCTGCATATTCGATGAAAAGCTCGCGAACCGCGTTAATATCGGCGGGCGTTTGAGCTTCCGTGAGCGTCGTGTTGCGGGTGGTGCCGATCACAGTGCATTTCAACTTACAATGACAAGAAAGAAGTAGGAACTCCTCGCATTTCCTGTGAAGATTCCATTTTGGACGGAAGAAGCAGGATTCAGCACATGCCACCTAAAAAGAAAAAGTTGAAATTCAAAGTGGGGACCGAAGCCCGGCGGCGTGCCCGTCTCGGTATCGGCCTGCCTCCTCCCGAACGCACAATCACTGAAAAGCGTTCGAAGAGACCTAAGCACAAGAAAAATTTGAAGGATTTGATCGCCGAGGATTAAGAAAGCATTTCAACCGCGTAGACCTGCTTACCCCCGGCGGCTTCAGCTTGTCCTGAGGAACGAAGGGCCTGGGCCAACGTGACACAAGCACCGTGATCGCAAATGCTTGCCGGAAAATAGGTCCCCACGGAACCTAATTGCGCGACCCTCAACCGGGCTTGTGGTTGGGAACCACTTCGCCGGGTCTAAAAAGCGGCGTAACGGTCCTTTTCGTCGAAGCCGCCGCCTCCTTAGCCATATTTTCGAGATCCTGTTTCGCAAATCCTACGGAACGCTCCAGGATTTTGCCATCCTGCGAAATCAAGAACACGCTCGGCACATTCGTAATCCCGTATTCATTGGAAGCGCTAAAAGTGTTTTCATCGTCAATCAGGAGCGGGAATTTCACCCCAAATTCCTGTGCAAACTCTCGCGTATCGTCGCGGTTGTTCTGCGATACCCCCAGAAATGTGAAGCCATCGTTACCGTAGGTCTCATACATTCGCTCGAGAAAAGGGAACGTAAACTGGCACGTCGGGCAGCTCACTTTGAAAAACGCGGCCAACACCGGACCTTTTTTCAATGCCTCTTCGAGCAAAAAGATCTGGCCGTTTGTATCCTTCAGCGAGATCGCCGGCGCCGGTTCGCCCGCTGGCAGCGTGCTCAGCCGCTTGCCGCAAAAGATGCCCCGCACCGCGTTCTTTAAGCTCATTCTAAAACTCTAACCCCTACCGATTGGATGATTGCCGCAGCGAAAGGATTCTGAAGCGAAAATGTCACTGACACCAATTTGATCCGGCCTAAAGTACAATGAAGGAAAGTCCGCAAAACTAGCACGACTAGTGGATGTTGCGCGTTTTGCGCCCCACGTAATCCATCAAAAGGTACTGTCCCAGCGTGTAAGGAGTGGTGAAGTAGGCTTTGCCGCGGCAAAGCTCCGTGACTTTCTGCACGAAATGCACCAGGCTGTAGTCGCTCGCCAGCATGAAAGTATTGATCAATATTCCGGCGCGTTTGCACTTGGCAACTTCCTCGAGCGTTTGCGTCACAACCAGCGGATCGAGCCCAAAAGCATTCTTGTAGATGCGCCCGTCTTCAAGCGTCAGCGCCGAAGGCTTGCCGTCGGTGATCATCACGATCTGCCGCATGTCTTTCTTTTGCCGCGCCAGAATTCGCTGCGCCAGCCGAAGTCCCTCGCGCGTATTGGTGTAATAGGGCCCCACCCGCACCCGCGCGAGTTTGCCCAGCGGAATCTCCTCCGCACTGTCGTGAAACAGTACGCAATGCAGCGAATCGCCCGGATACTGCGTGCGGATCAAATGTGACAGCGCCAGCGCCACGCGCTTTGCCGGTGTAAAGCGATCCTCGCCATAGAGAATCATGCTGTGGCTGCAATCGAGCATCAGCACCGTCGCGCAAGAGCTTTGGTACTCGCACTGGTGCACCATCAGATCAGGATAATCCAGCTCGATCGGAATCCCCGCGCCATTGCGCTGCACGGCATTGAAAAGCGTCCCGCTGATGTCCATGTTCAGCGTGTCGCCAAATTCATAATTCTTCGACGTGCCTCCGGATTCCACGCCCGTCGCCAGATCCCGCGTGTCGTGCCGCCCAAAGCTGCTCTTGCCCAGCGACGCCAGCAGATCCTTCAGCGTCTTGAAGCCGAGAAAATCGAGCGTCTTGTCCGTAATTTCAAAGCGCGCCTCCACGTTTTTCCCATCGCCGCTGCCTACCTGACCGCCAGGGGTCTCCGAAGGAGGATGCGTCACATGCGCCGACTGCTGCTGTTGCTCCGAAATGTATCCTTCCTGCTCCATGCGCCGGATAATTTGATTCACTAAATCGCTCAATTCCTGATTTTGCGAAAGGTCGGGGTTCTCCAGCAGCTTCTCCATCATCTCGGGAGGAATTAGGTCGCCTTCTTCCAGCGCTCGCAGAATCGCTTCGCGCAGAGCCTCCATGTGCTGCTCGCGCGATTTCTGCATATCCAGCTCGTAAATGCCATATTGCGAGTCGAAACCGCTCTGCAGGAAGAAATCCGAGAGCCGGTTCATCAGTTCTTGCAGATCGATATCCTCGGCTGCTTCCGGTGCGTAGCGTGAATAGCGGATGTATTTCATTTTTCTCGCGATGCTCAGCGCGTCAGTTGAACTGCCTTCGCGGCGATCTTCCGCCGGAGCCTTCGCGTGGATCGCGCGGCTCAGGCGCCTTACGCGGTTCCGCGAAATAGCCCCGCTCCTCGCTACGATTGATTCGTTTGTGCGACCACAGTCCTTCCAGCATGAATTCCGCGGCGCTTGTCACCGCGGCAGGCTCATCTTTCGGGCCCACACCCAGAATCTCTACATGCTCTAGCACGCCTGGAATCTTTTTCAGCTGCGCAAGAAGCTCCTGGCTCGACGCATGCGCCGGAACTTTCAGCTCACCGCCCAGCTCGAACCATTGCACCGTCGGCTGAAAATTGACCTCCGAAAAATACCGCGTGAATGTTTTTCCCACAGCCGCGCGGATTAGTTCCCTCGCAATATTGTCCGCCCCGCGCAATTCGCCCTCGTATTCGAGTTCGAATTTCCCGGTCATCGCCGGAATCGCAGCATACACATCGGACACCCGCGCCGCCGCGCTCGCATCGCGTGTTCGCACCGCTCGCTGCTCGGCGCTGCTAAGCACATTTTCGAGGGAACTGATCGGCAACCGCTGGCTTACGCCCGAACGCCGGTCCACACGTTTGTCATCCCGTGCCTGAAACGCAATCTCCTCCACCACTTCGAGAATGTAATGCGGAATCTCCACACGCCGCGTCGCTTCGCGCTCGGTCCACGATTCCTGCGACGTGATCGCCATCCCTTCCGCGATTGTCGCCGGATAATGCGTCCGGATCTCAGATCCGATGCGGTCTTTGAGCGGAGTGATGATCTTGCCGCGCGCCGTGTAATCCTCCGGATTCGCCGTGAAAACAAGCAACACGTCCAGCGCCATCCGCACCGGATAACCCTTAATCTGCACGTCCCCCTCTTGCATGATATTGAATAGCCCCACCTGGATTTTCCCGGCCAAGTCAGGCAGTTCGTTGATCGCGAAAATTCCGCGATTCGCGCGCGGCAAAAGCCCGTAATGAATCGTAAATTCATCCGAGAGATTCCGGCCCCCTCGCGCCGCCTTGATCGGATCCACGTCGCCGATCATGTCCGCAATCGTCACGTCCGGTGTGGCCAGCTTTTCTACGTAACGATGCTCCCGCGAAAGCCATGCGATCAGCGTGGAATCGCCCTCGCTCGCAATCCGTTCCCGGCAGGCCCGGCAAATCGGACGGTACGGATTGTCATTGATTTCACAACCCGCCACCACCGGCACATGCGCATCCATAAATCCCATCAGCCCGCGCAAGATCCGCGATTTCGCCTGGCCCCTCAACCCCAGAAGTATGAAATGATGCCGCGAGAGAATTGCGTTGATAATCTGCGGGATCACGGTGTCGTCGTAGCCGTGCACGCCCGGAAAAAGTGTCTCACCCTTCTCCATCCTGCACAGGAGATTCTCGCGCAACTCCTGCCGCAGGGATCGATTGGCAAGGCGCTGCTCGGACCAATTGCTGCTGCTGCGAAGCTCACCAAGAGTTTTCGGCTGCGAAGTCATGAGGGCCCCGATTCTCGTTTAGATATGCTTCTCAAGTAGAGATGCTGCCCAGCTGATGCAGGTCGCGCAAAAGTCATTATAGAGGAATGGAACCCTCACCGGCACGTCATAAGATTGGAGTCAGTTGGGGCCGTGGCCGTTGCCCGCAGCGCGTTTGCGCACTGATTGGCGCTCTTCGAGCTTGGGAAGGAACTCTTCGAGCCATTGTTCGAGGAAATCGCAGCGCTCATTTTCGCACCGCATCTGCAGCAGCTTCTGCTTTTGCTCCAGTTCAATCGGAAGCCGCGCCGCCATTCGATAGGCCAGCGAAAACTCGCGTTCTTCGGAAGAATCCACCCATGCCTGGCCGTAGAGCAGGACGTGGCAGTCCTGCAGGAGTTGCACGATGCGCGTTTTCTTCTGTGCGTCTTCGCGCGCGAGCTCTTCGGAAAGGTATTCAACCACTCCTTCGTGGTAGATTTCGTCTTGCAGCAACTGCAGCAAGCGAAATGGCGCCCGCCCACGAGTTAGGATGTCCATCCGGCCATCCGGATACTGCTTCATCTTCTGAACGATTTCAGCCGTGCAGCCTATAGCCGCAACGTTCTGTCCGGTGGCGTAAATCATCCCGAACTCGAGCTTCTGCACAATGCAGCGCCCAATCATCTTCTTGTATCGCGGCTCGAAAATATGCAGGGGAAGGGCAGCGCCGGGCAGCAGCACTACATCCAGTGGGAAAAGCGGAATCCGAGTAGGTCTCATAAAGTCCCGAGGTCAACAACAGGATTAGCTTAACGCAGAAGTGTCAAAGCTGCTTGCATTTCATCGCGGGCATGCATGTCCCCCGCGCGTTGGGCCACAACAATGCCGTCCGAAAGCATCTTGCGCGCTTCGTCCAGGCGCCCCATGCGCGAGAGCAGCTGCCCATATTGAAAATAGCCGGCCACATAACCGGGATTCATATCGAGGAGCTTCTGAAAATGCTCGTTGGCAGTTGAATCATCCCCGAGCTTCACACATTCCAGCGCAAGCCCATAACGCGCAAACGCGTCCGCAGGTTTATCCGCCACAAACTGCTCGAGCGCTTCGCGCCGCGTCTTCTGTGCTTGGGTCATGGTTTGAAAGACCGTATTATAACGAGCGTCGCGGCCCGCGCCAAGCGGCGCGAATGGAATCCCTCTATGAGATTTCGCAATGCCTAACCCGTCGAAGAAGCGGCCGGCGGATAGAGAAGCGATTGATTTTAAGACCGGCCCGACGGGAAAGCCCGTGAGCGCGTCGTGTTCGGAAATCGTCGAGGCGGTGCTGCCTAACGACGCGAACCCTCTCGGCAAAATGCTGGGCGGCCGCGTGATGCACCTCATCGATATCGCCGGAGCGCTCGCCGCCACCCGGCACTCCAACAGCCGCGTCGTAACCGCGTCCGTCGACTACATGGACTTCCGCTTTCCCATTGACGTCGGCGAATGGATCGTTCTGAAGTCCAGCGTGAATCGCGTCTTCCGCACCTCGATGGAAGTCGGCGTAAAAGTCTTTGCGGAGAATGTACTCACCGGCGAACGGAGACACACCAGCAGCGCCTACCTTACCTTTGTTGCCGTCGACGATAACCGGCAGCCCAAGCCTGTTCCGCCCCTGATCCTCGAAACAGTGGGAGATCAGCGCAGACACGACGAGGCGGGTGAACGCCGCCACACGCGCCTGGCCTTGCGGAACAAAGAACGTTCAAAGGGTTAGTGTCGGGATGTAGCTATTGCAGGTAGCGTTGAATTGCGAGCGCCGTCTGGTTCGCCGTCTCCACGCATTTCCCGAGGGAAGGCCCCTCCAGATAATTGCCGCAGAAAAAGAGTCCGGAATTCGCGCGTTCGCCATCGCGGATCGATTCCACCACGTGTCCGTGCCCCAGGTTGTACTGAGGCAGCGCCTTCGGATGTTTCCACACGGCTGACGCAGCAGGCGCCCCGCTGATCTGCAGAATCCGCGCGTTGTCATCCTGCACAATCGCGGCAATCTCATCCTCAGAGCGCTCCACAATCTTCGGGTCGGTCGCGCCGCCGATGAAACTCGTAATCGCCGCAGATCCCGCAGGCGCTCGTCCCGTAAACAGCGATGAGTTCCACACCGTGCCCAGCGTCCTCACCTTCTCGCTGCGCGGCACGAGGAATCCGAATCCATCGAGCTTCTCGGCAATCTGCCGGTCGTAATATCCGCACGCCACCACCGCCACCGGCGCATATGCCACTCCCGAAAGCATCTGCGTCAACGGGGAAGAAACTTGCGTAGCCAGGTGCCCCGCTGTGTATGCCGGAGTCGACACCACCAGCGCCGCTGCCTCCAGCATCTCGCTTCGCCCGCCGCACTCGACGCAAACCTGATATTTCGCAGCGCGCGCCACTGATGAGGCCTTCGCTCCCAGCCGAACGCTCTCCCCAAGTTTCCCGGCAATCGCGTTTGCCAGCGCCCCCACTCCATCCTTGAACGAGCAAAGCGGAGGAGGCCCGCCGCGCTTCTCCTTCTCCGGTCGTGATTTCATCGCTCCGCGCAGCACGCTTCCATATTCCCGTTCCCATTCCTCCAGGCTCGGGAATGCTACTTTCAGGCTCAGCTTTTCAGGATCGCCCGCATACACGCCCGAAACGAATGGCGCTACGAGATACTCCAGGATTTCATGCCCGAATTTCCGCCGCACGAAATCCGCCACCGACTCCTCTTTCGTCGGCGGCTTCGTGCGTTTGAAGGGCTCGGAAACAATTTTCGCCCGCGATTTCAATCCAAGCAGGGAACTGGCCATCAACGTCTGCGGCGTCATCGGAATTTTCTGCAGCCGCCCGCGAAGATAAATAAACCGCGGCGCGCGCGGATCGGCTCGCTCGAGTTCCTCTTCCAGCCCAACTTCGTGAATCAGTTCGAGGATCGCTTCGGTGCCCTGAAAGCTCTGTGGACCGGATTCGAAAAGAAATCCATCCTTTCGCACGCTGCCCGCAAGGCCCCCCACGCGCGCGGAAGCTTCCAGAAGAATTACAGGCAGGCCAAGCCGTTTCAGGCGGTAAGCGCAGGCAAGCCCGGAAATTCCCGCGCCAATCACAATCACTTGCTTGGGCTCAGCCATCGGACTCCACTAAAGCGTCTTCGAAAACAGCGGCCGCTGATCCATCTGCTGTTCGTGCAGATATCGGTCGAAAGTCATCGCCACGTTGCGAATAAAAATACGCCCTAGCGGCGCGACGCGAATTTCATCGCCGCTCATGGTCACCAGTCCTTCGCTCTGCAGTTGTTCCAGCCGTTCCAGCTCCGGCGCGAAATATTCATCGAACGCTATCGAGAATTCGCGTTCCACCTCGCGCTTGGGAATCACCGTGTGGCACAAAAGCCGCCCAATCACGTCCCGCCGCAAGCGGTCATCCTCCGACAAGCGATATCCGCGCATCGTCGCAATGCCGCGCGACGCCACCGCCGCTTGGTAAGCCGGAACCTCGCGCCGGTTCTGCGCATACGCTTCGCCGATCGAGCTGATCGCGCTCACGCCCATCCCATAAAGGTCCGCGCCTGCCTTCGTCGTGTACCCCTGAAAATTCCGGTGCAGCGTGCGATTGCGCTGCGCCACCGAAAGTTCATCGCCCGGTTTCGCGAAATGGTCCATCCCGATGTAGTGATATCCCGCGTTCAAAAAGCCTTCGAGCCCCGCCCGGAAAATCCGGAACTTCTCCATCCCCTCCGGCAAATGCGTTTCAAACGAGCCCTGCTGCTTCTTCAGCCACGGCACGTGCGCGTAGCTGAACATCGCGATGCGATCGGGCTCCAGCGTGAGAGTGTTCTCGATCGTCGCCTTGAAACTGTCGGCCGTTTGATACGGTAAGCCGTAAATCAAATCCATGTTGATGCTTTCAAATCCCAACTCGCGCGCCGTCAGGATCAAATCGCGCGTCATCTCATACGGCTGCACGCGATGGATCGTCTCCTGCACCCGCGCCTCGAAATCCTGCACCCCCATGCTCAGCCGGTTGAAGCCCAGTTTGCGCAACGTCTCGAAGTGCGCCCGGTTCGTTACCCGCGGATCAACCTCAATTCCAATTTCCGCATCCCGCGCGAACTCGAACCGCTCCCGCGTATGCTCAAAAAGATCCTCCATCTGCGCGGGCGTCAAATACGTCGGCGTTCCGCCGCCCCAGTGAAACTGAATCACCGGCCGCCTCTTCGAAACCTGCCCGCCCACGTGGCTGATTTCCCGCTTCAATGTTTCCAGGTAAGGAATCGCGACGCTCTTATCCTTCTGAATCGACACATTGCAAGCGCAGAAAAGGCACAGAGTTTCACAGAAGGGAATATGCATGTAGAGCGACACAGGCGTCGCCCGCTCTTCGGCCCGCGCACAGTATTTCTCAAAATCCTCAGGCCCGAAATCGTCCTTCCACACCGGCGCCGTCGGATAACTCGTATACCGCGGACCTGGCCGGTTGTATTTCTCGAGCGCCGCGTCGGAAACCTGCCCGATCTCCAGTTTCTCGATTTGGCTCTCAGTGGCGCGCGTCGGATTCATTCAATCCACCTTGCCGCTGTGCGCGCCGCCACCGCAGCAGCTTTCCCCGCTTCGACAAACGCCCGCGCATTCTCCACCGGCGTCGTCGGCAAAATCCCGTGTCCTAGATTCAAAATGTGGCCGACTCCACCAGTCTTCTCCACCGCCTCTCGCGCCGCATCGCCAATCGTTTGTTCGTCTCCCAGTAAAACATTCGGATCCACATTCCCCTGCAGCGCAACACGATCGCCCAACGCGCAACGCGCCTCCCCAAGGTCCGTTCGCCAGTCAACGCTCAGCACATCCGCCCCGCTATTCGATTGCGGCTCGACGAGATGCGAACTCGCTTTCCCGTACAAAATCTTCGGAACGCCCGCCGCCCCAAGCGACTCAAACACCAGCCGCGTTGCCGGCAACTCAAAAGCCTCATATTCCTCGCGCGACAGTTCGCCCGCCCAGGTATCAAACAGCTGCACCACCGCAGCCCCTGCGGCGATCTGCGATTGCAGATAGCCCACCGTGGCACGCGCTATCCGCGCCAGAAGATCGCGAAGCAATGCCGGTTCCTCGCGCATGAATCGCTTCGTCCGCGAAATGTCTCCGAGCGTCTGCCCCTCAATCATGTAACACGCCAGCGTCCACGGCGCTGCCGCAAAACCAATCACCGGAACTTCCGGCCCCACCTCGCCGCAAATCGCACGAATCGCGTCGCCCACGAATCGCGTGTCGCGCTCCGGATCAAAATCGCGAAGCCGCTCAATCGCCGCCCTCTTGCGTACCGGATTCGAAAGCACGGGCCCCGAATCGGGCACATCGAGTTGCATCCCCATCGCTTCCGCCACTATCAAAATATCGGAGAATACGATCACCGCATCCACGCCGATCGCGCGAAATGGCTGCAGCGATACTTCCGCCGCAAGCTCCGGCGTTTTGCAGATTTCGAGGAAGGAGTGCTTGGCCCGAATAGCCTGATATTCCGGCAGGTAGCGCCCAGCCTGGCGCAGGATCCACACAGGCACGCGTTCTACCGCCTCGAACCGGCACGCGCGTAGAAATAATTCTTTTCGGTTTTCGTTCACCCGGCTCATGCGTTCCTGTGGTCGAAACGATGATAGCAGATGGGCCACAAGCCCGCACGTTTCGAGGCTGTTACGATAGTGGCCTCTGTCCCAAGGCGCGTTCGTGGGCGATTCAGGGCTATAATTGCCATTCATCTGGGTACAGAGGCAGGAACAGAGCGACGACAGAAGCGTCGCCATAAGCACGGCATGACCCACTATTATCTCGGCTACGTTAGTTTGGCGCTCTACATCGCGAGCTTTCTCTGCTACGCGCGCTTTCTCTATGTCCCGGATTTGTGGCTCGGGCGCATGGCCACATTTCTTCTCGCCGGCGGAATCGTGATGCACTATTTCGCGCTTCTCGAGCGCTCCCGCTGGATTCACACCGTTCCCTACAACGATCTCTACGGCTCGATGTCCCTGTTCGCCTGGTTGCTTGGTGTCACTTATCTGGGCCTCGAACTGTTTCACCGCCAGCGCTCAGTCGGCGCATTCGTCACACTTTTGCTGATCGTATGGATCGTACTGCTCGCCGTGCTTGCGCCCAATGAAGCTCCGCCCCCTCCGTCCGCGCGTGGCCCGCTGTTCGCTTTTCATGTGACGCTTAACACCTGGGCCTACACCGCCTTCGCGCTGTCATTCGTGCTCAGCATCATCTACCTGGGCCAGGATCGCGTCCTGCGTTCTCGCAAACTGGCCACTCCATTCTGGCGCTTTCCTGCTCTGGATGTGCTCGACCGCATGGCGCGTAGCAGCGTCTACGTCGGCCTAGCGGCGCTCATCCTCGGCGTGAGCATGGGGTTTGTCTGGGAGCGGCGGTTGAGCGGCGGTTATTCGTGGGGCGATCCCAAAGTGCTGATCACCCTCGCGATTTTGGCGGCTTACGTCGCCTATCTTAGGTTGTCGCGAAGCGCGGCGTGGCGTGGCGCGCGTGCGGCAAAATTGTGCGCTTTCAATTTTGCCGTCGTTCTTTTCAGCTACACGTTCGTGAATTTGTACCTAACGAGGTTCCATCGCTTCTTTTGAAATTGGCATGTCCACTCTGGCCAACTCGAAACGCACCGGCGCCGGGAAAATTGACGTCGCGCTCATCGGCTGCAGTCACCACACGGCACCAATCGAAATCCGCGAACGCGTAACCTTCAGCCCCGAGCAGGCTGTTGCCGCTGCGGAAGAATTGCGCAAGCGCGGAATTCTCGACGAAGCTGTGGTCCTCTCCACCTGCAATCGCAGTGAGCTGTACGGCGTTCCGACGGAGCAAAGCCACGCCGTCACGGACGCCATGGAAATTTTCCTCACGACGTTTCATGGCGTGCCGCGCGCGGATCTCAGCGGACGTCTTTACCGCTGGAACGGGCCGGACGCGGTCCGCCATCTTTTCCGCGTTGCATCGGGACTCGATTCGATGATGCTTGGCGAAGCAGAGATCCTCGGGCAGCTGCGTAACGCTTATACGCAGGCTCTCGATCACGGCTCCACGGGCCCTGTGCTCAATCGCGTGTTTCAGGGCGCGATTGAGGTGGGCAAGCGCGTGCGCTCGGAGACGGAAGTCGGCGCGCGGCCCATGTCCGTGGCTCTCGCGGGTGTGAAACTCGCCGAGCGCGTCTTCGGCAATTTGAAAGGGCACTCCGCCCTGATTCTGGGCGCGGGCGCGGTGGCCGAGCAGGTGGTTGAGAATCTCCGCAATCGCGGCATTGGCCGATTGCGGGTGGTGAACCGGTCCTACGACCATGCCGAAGAGCTGGCGCGAAAAATGGGCGGCGAAGCGATCGAGTGGTCGTCGCTCGAACGCGTGCTGGGCGTGCCGGATATTGTGATTACGTCGGTGGGAGGCACTGGCGCTGTTCTCACCAGAGCGCTGCTCGAGCGGGCGATCTCGGCGCGCGAAGGCCGGCCGATGTTCGTTGTTGATCTCGGCGTGCCGCGCAATATCACCGACGACGCGGCGGGGATTTACAACCTGTATCTCTACAACATCGACGACCTCGGCGAAATCGTCGAGCAGAACAAAAAGGCTCGCGAAGCGGAAGTGCCGCGCGCCGAAGCCATCGTCGCCGAGCACATTGCGAGATTCGAATCTTGGCGCGCGGCCCTCGAAGCCGGCTCCCTCGTGGACGATTTGCGCGACAGTTTTCATAAGCACCGCGAAATGCTGGTCCGTGAAAAGCTGGCTGAGATGGACGACGTCTCGCCCGAAGAGCGCGCGCGGATCGCGCACATCACTGAAGAGTTGATCGAACGCGTACTCGAGCAGCCTTCACAGAAACTGCGTCGCAGCCGCGAGATGCGCGGCCATCTGGCTGGGCTTGATGCCCTCCGCCATCTTTTCGACTTGGACGCGGCGAAGGACGAGGACAAGGATTGAAGCCGCTGCGCATTGGCACCCGCGGCAGCGCGCTCGCGCTCTGGCAAGCCAATCATCTGCGCGACGCGCTGGCAAAATCGTTCGGTATCGAAAGCGAGATTGTGACCGTGAAGACCTCGGGTGACAAATTCGCTGGGGCGCCGGTCGAACAGATCGGAGTCCGCGGTATCTTCACCAAAGAACTCGAAGACGCGCTGATTGACGGCCGCGCGGATGTGGCTGTGCACAGCATGAAGGATGTTCCCACCGAGTTTTCCGAGGTTTGCGAAATCGCGATTGTGTTTCCGCGCGAAGATCCGCGCGACGCGCTCGTTTCGCGGCACGGCGAATCGCTCAATAACCTGCCGCGGTGCGCGCGTATCGGCACCAGCAGCCTGCGGCGCGCATCGCAGCTTCGCCAGTTTCGCAGCGATTTCCAAATTGTCGAGGTGCGGGGCAATGTAGACACGCGCCTTCGCACAGTTGCCGGCGGCGAAGTGGACGCGATGATCCTCGCCAAGGCGGGACTCGACCGCCTGAACGCCGGCGAACGGATCACCGAAATTCTTCCTCCGGAAATCATGTTGCCGGCTGTGGGACAAGGAGCGCTCGGGCTGGAATTCCTTGCGGCGCGAGACGACGAATTCTCCTTCGTGAAGAAATTGGTCGATAATCCGACTTCGCTCGCGGTTTCGGCAGAAAGAATGGTGCTTGCGAATCTGCAAGGCGGCTGCCGGCTGCCGCTTGGTGCCTGGGGACGATTCGAGGGCGGCCAACTCATTCTCGAAGCGTGCGTTCTCTCGGCCGACGGCGCAGAGAGCGTTCGCCGAAGCGGATCGGCTGCGTGCAGCTCGAAAAAAGAGGCCGAGGCGCTCGGGCGCGAAGTCGCGAAAAACTTGCTGGACGCCGGAGCGGGCCGGATTCTGCAGCTCGCGGGAAGGTCCGTTGGCCAGAGCTAACCAGCCGCTGGCAGGGAAGCGCATCGTCGTTACGCGCGCGCCCGACCAAGCGTGTGAATTGATTCGCGAGCTGGAGCGGCTCGGCGCAGAAGTTCTTATTTTGCCCACTGTGACTTTCGCTCCTCCGTCCGATTGGCAGCCGGTGGATTCGGCGCTGCGTGCGATTCGCGAATTTGACTGGATTCTGCTGACGAGCCAGAATGCAGTTCGATTTCTCGCGCAGCGATGCGGCGAATTGAAGCTTGACGTGAGTGTTCTGACGCCACAGATGCCTTCGATTGCTGCCGTGGCACCGGCGACCGCGCAAGCCGCTGCCGAGGCTGGTTTTCAAGTGGCTTACACGGCGAAGGAGCACAGCGGCGAAGGCTTGGCGCGTGAGTTACAAGCTTCCATGCGAAAAAGCCATGTGCTCTTGCCTCGGAGCGATCGAGCGGATGATCGCCTGCCGAATCTGTTGCGTGAATCTGGTGCGCGGGTGACCGAAGTGGTGGCCTATCGAACGGCCGAACCCGAGAAGTTGGACAAAGAGATTGTGGGTCGAATCGGGCGCGCAGAGGTGGACGCGATTGTGTTTGCCAGCCCGTCGGCGTATCACAATCTGAGCGATGTAATCGGTGCGAAGCGGCTGGCAGAACTTTCGTCGCGGGTGGATTTTGCCGCGATCGGACCAACGACGGCACGCGCATTGCGCGAAACCGCAGCGCGGGTGGCGATTGAAGCCAACAACTCCTCCGCCGCGGGTCTGGCCGATGCAATCGCGAAGCACTATCAGCGGCAGGTTTCGTTAAAAGGTTTGAAGAATTGAGGTTTGCATGACATTTCCAACTCATAGACCCAGACGGTTGCGGCGCACCGAAGCGCTGCGCGGGTTCGTCCGCGAGACGCGGCTTTCGACGAACGGTCTCGTGTATCCGTTGTTCGCTTGCCCGGGGACCAAGGTGCGGACCGAAGTGAGCTCGATGCCGGGAATTTTCCAGCAGTCGGTGGACCAGATTGTGGAGGAGTGCCGCGAGGTGGCGGGGCTCGGAATCCCCGCGGTGATTTTGTTCGGCCTGCCGCATAAGAAAGATGACGTTGGCTCCGAGGCATCCGATCCGAACGGTGCCGTGCAACGCGCGATCGAAGCGATTCGCAAAGCCAACCTCGATCTGCTCGTGATCACGGATGTGTGCCTGTGCGAATACACCAGCCACGGACACTGCGGCGTGATTGAGAAGGGCGACGTCGCGAACGATCCTAGCGTCGAGCGCTTGGCCGCCGCCGCGCTTTCGCATGCTCGTGCTGGAGGGGATATCGTGGCTCCGTCGGACATGATGGACGGCCGCGTGGGCGCGATCCGGCAGAAGCTCGACGCGAACGGATTTGAGGACGTGGCGATTCTTTCCTACGCAGCTAAATATTGCTCGGGATTTTATGGGCCGTTTCGCGACGCGGCGCAATCGGCGCCGCAGTTTGGCGACCGGCGCAGCTACCAGATGGACCCGGCCAACGCGCGCGAGGCGTTGCGCGAGGTGACGCTTGATCTGGAAGAGGGCGCTGACATGATCATGGTGAAGCCCGCCCTGCCGTATCTCGATATTATTCAGCGAGTTCGCGAACGGTTTGACGCGCCGGTGGCGGCGTACAACGTGAGCGGCGAGTATGCCATGGTGAAAGCAGCCGCGCGAAATGGCTGGATTGACGAGCAGCGGGTGGTGCTCGAAATCGTGACGAGCATCCAGCGAGCGGGCGCGGAGATCGTTCTGACGTATCACGCGAAGGACGTGGCGCGGTGGCTGAAGCATTGCTGAGCAGCGGCGCGGGAAAACGGATCTTTCTGCAATTCCACCGAAACTTTCAGCCTGTTTCATGCTATGATACGAATAAGTGATGTTACCGGCGTCGTCTTTTTGACCTGCCGAGGAGGCGCCATAGGCGCCGCAGTTCCCGGCTCACGAACCCTTTGCAGCCTCAAATTTCTAATCGTAACACCGCGATTAGAATTCCTCGTAAGTCACAGAAAACAAGCGTCAAATCGAATTTCTAATCGTAACAAGACGCGCTTTTCGCGCCCTTGCTACCCGAGGCGAAAGCAGCAGCGCGAGTCTTCGCCCAGGATGGCAAGCCAATGATGAAGGAAGGAGTGAAACGGGTGAGCGGAAGCGGCGAGCGGCCGAAGTCGGACGCGATCTTCGAGCGCGGCAAGAAAATTCTCGTAGGCGGGGTGGATAGTCCGGTCCGAGCGTTTCGCGCCGTGGGCGGGACGCCGCTCGTGATCGAGCGCGCGGAGGGGGCGCGGCTCTACGATGTGGATGGGCGCGAGTACCTCGACTATGTCTGTTCCTGGGGCGCGCTGATTCTAGGGCATGCCCATCCGGGTGTGGTGCGCGCGGTGGCGGAGCAAGCGAAGCTCGGAACGAGCTACGGAATGACGTCGCCGCTCGAAATCGAGCTTGCCGAGCAGATTGCGAAGGCGTTGCCCTCGATTGAGCGGATGAGGTTCGTTAGCTCGGGCACCGAGGCGACGATGAGTGCGGTGCGGGTGGCGCGCGGATTTACGAGGCGTGATTTGATTTTGAAATTCGAGGGCGGATATCACGGGCATTCGGATAGTTTCTTGGTGGACGCGGGATCGGGGCTGGCCACGCTCGGAATTTCGTCGAGCCCGGGCCTGCCGGATGCGCTGGCAAAGCTGACATTGAATGCGCCGTATAACGAAGCGGAGGCGGTGGAGAAGATTTTCAAGCAGCATGCCGGAAAAATTGCATCGGTGATTGTCGAGCCGGTGGCGGCGAATATGGGAGTGGTCGAGCCGGCGCGCGGATTTTTGGAAGCGCTTCGGGAGATTACGCGACGTGATGGAGCGTTATTGATTTTGGACGAGGTGATTACGGGTTTTCGCAGCGCGCATGGCGGGGCGCAGAAGCTTTTTGGCATCGAGCCGGATTTGACGACGATGGGAAAAATCATCGGCGGCGGCTTGCCGGTGGCGGCGTACGGCGGCCGCGCGGAAATTATGGAGATGGTGGCCCCGCTGGGGCCGGTTTATCAGGCGGGGACGCTGTCAGGAAACCCGCTGGCGATGCGTGCGGGATTGGCAACTCTGCCGAAGCTCAGCGCGCCGGGATTCTATGAAGACTTGAATACGAAGTCGGCGCGGCTAGCGGATGGTTTGCGAGCAGCGTTGAAGGAAAGCGGCGTGAGGGGGAGCGTGAATGCGGTGGGTTCGCTCATGACCATGTTTTTCACAGGCGAACCAGTGAAGGATTATTCGGGCGCGAAGAAGTCGGATACGAAGATGTACGCGGCGTTTTTCCAGGAGATGCTCGCACGGGGTGTGTTCATTGCGCCGGCTCAGTTTGAGGCTTTGTTTGTCTCGGCGGCGCACAGCGACGCGGATATTGAGCGGACGATTGCGGCCGCGGCGGAGAGTTTGCGGGCGATTATTCGCGCATAAGAAGAGTCAAAAGAGCCGGCGAGACGCCGGCGTTACAGAATGGACGGATTGGCTGTCGGGGAATTACGGGCAGTTTTGCGTGAGAGGTCCTGCGACGGTGTGAAGATTATTTTGCGGAGTCGTTGCGGACGACCTGGCCGCCTTTCATTACGAACTTGACCTGTTCCAGTAGCTTGATGTCGGCCAGGGGGTCGCCGTTTACGGCGATGATGTCGGCAAATTTGCCTGGTTCGATGGAGCCGATCTGGTCGCCCCAGCCCATCAAGTCGGCGGCGTTGATGGTGGCGGAGTGGATGGCGTCGAGCGGGGACATGCCGTAGCGCGTCATCCACTCGAATTCGATGGCCTGGGTGCCGTGGGGGAATGGGCCGGCATCGGTGCCAAAGGCAATCTTCACACCTGCGGCCAGCGCTTTCCTGAAACTCACTTCGTGGATTACCACGCGGCTGGTTTTGCCTCCAGACATGGCGAGATCGGCTTTTTCCAGCGCTCCTGCATACACATAGAGTGTGGGAACAAGATAGATTCGCTTTTTCACCATTTTGGCGATGGCTTCATCGTCGAGCTGGATTCCGTGCTCGATGGAGGCGACGCCTGCGTCGAGGCAGTAGTGCAGGCCGGGCCCGTCGTAGGCGTGGCAGGCGACTTTGATGCCTTTCAGGCGAGCCTCGTCAACGATCGCGTCGGTTTCTTCGAGACTGAAATCGGCGATGCTCTTGATTTTGCCGTCGGGCGTGAAGCTGTAGCGATCAGTGCCATAGATTTTGATCAGGTCGGCACCGTAATTGAATTGTTCGCGGACTGCTTTGCGCGCTTCATACGGACCATCGATGGTCTGCACCCCGATAGGAACGGTGACTTCAGGCGAATAGCCTTCGAGGCCGTAGCCACCGGTGGTGGAGATGCCGCGCGTCGAAACTTTCAGGCGCGGGCCGGGGATGAGGCCCTGGTTGATGGCGTTGCGGACGTCGACGTCACTGTACATGGCGCCTTCGGTTTCCACGTCGCGCATCGCGGTGAAGCCGGCTTCGAGATCTTTTTTCACGTTGAGCGTGGCGAGGATGGTGCGGTACTGCCAGGATTGTTTGAGGAGAATGTCGTCGTAGTGCGAGTCGTCCGTATCGGCGAGCATGATGTGCGTGTGGCAATCGATCAGGCCGGGGAGGACGGTGGACTGGGTGAGGTCGATGACGTTCGCTCCGGCGGGAATTTGGACTTGGTCGGCGGGCGCGATGCTGGCTATTTTGTCGCCATGGATGACGATGATTTGATTGCTGAGCATTTTGCCTGCGCTGACGTCGAGGAGATGGCCGGCTCGGACATAGGTGTCGGGCGGATCGGCGGCGCGAAGGGCACGAGTTGCGAAGACGGGGAGGGCGGCGCTCAGCAGAACTGCGACGAGAACGCCCGAGGCGCGATCCATGGTTCCTCCATTGGGTACGATGGCGGCGAGATTCTAACGCCAAAACCGGCGAGAGGGCGGACTAGTTTTCAAATCCTGGGTGCCGCTCGCGCGGAAGTCCGCAGCTTTACGTGAGACGAATCGGGGGCTGCTGCGTCTGAAACTTGCAAATGCGCGGGTGTGGCTCTGCGGCGGCATGGGTTACAATCGGCGGTTTGTTGAGCGCCGAGACAGGGATAGGGCCGCTGCTGCTGATGAAAGGGAGCTTCCTGAATGATTTCGACTATGAAAATTGCGCGAGTGATGCGGTGCGCGAAGATTTTGCTGATGGTGGCTGTCTTTTTTGAGGGCGCCGGCGTCGCTCGCGCTGCGTGGCGGCGGGGTGATGAGAAGTCAAAATCGAGCGGCAAACAGGCAGACGAAAAGAAGGATGACAAGGACAAGAAGGATGAAAAGAAGGAAGAGACGCTGCCGCTGAAGACGACCCGCAAAATCAGCTTCACCACGGATGAAGGCACCTGGATGTCGGTTGATATTTCGCCCGACGGAAAGCAAATCGTTTTTGATTTGCTGGGCGACCTCTACCTGATTCCTTCGACGGGCGGGGATGCGAAGCGATTGACGAGCGGACCAGCGTGGGATTGCCAGCCGCGATTTTCGCCGAACGGGAAGCAGATTGCGTTTATCAGCGACCGGAACGGCAGCGACAACCTGTGGCTGATCAATGTGGACGGCTCGCAGATCGAGGGCAAGGAAGCGAAAAAGGTGAGCGAAGAGACCGACGATCAGCTGGGATCGCCGACGTGGTCGCCGGACGGAAATTACATCGTGGTGCGAAAGTACGGGCAGTATCCCGGGCCGACGGATTATTTGCGCTACACGAGCCTCTGGATGTTCCACAAGGATGGCGGCAAAGGCGTGGAGCTGGTGAAGGGCGGGAAGGGCGACACGCAGATCAGTTCGGGAGCGGTTTTTTCGGCGGGCGGCAAGCTGGTTTATTTTTCGAGCCATGCGGGGCGGTTTCAGTACAACGCGGACATTGGGCGATTCCAAATAATGAGTTTCAATCGCGAGACGGGCGAGATCGAGAGGCTGACGTCGGAGTACGGAGGGGCGCTGAGGCCGATAGTGTCGCCCGATGGGAAGTGGCTGGTGTACGCGTCGCGAGCCGATGCGAAAACCGGCTTGCGCATTCGCGATCTGGCGACGCTCGAGGAACACTGGCTGGCGCTTCCGATTCAGCGGGACGATCAAGAGGGTTTTGCGGTGAACGATCTGTTGCCAGGTTATGCGTTCACGCCGGACTCGAAGGCAGTGATCTTTACGCGCGATGGGCACATTCAGCGCGTTGATCTGGCGACACGGCAGGTAGCGACGATTGCGTTCAATGCGAAAGTGGATTTGGATCTGGGGCCGCGCGTGCATGTGGACTACGCGGTGGACGACGGGCCGCTGACGGTGCACCAGATGCGCTGGACGAACCAATCGCCCGATGGCAAACGAATCACATTCAGCGCGGTGGGAAAAATCTGGGTGATGGACTTGCCGGACGGCAAGCCGCGCCGCCTGACGAAGGGCGAGGGGCGCGAATACGAGCCGTCGTTCTCGCCGGACGGGAAGTGGATTGCGTATGTGACGTGGTCGGATGCGGACGGCGGCCAGCTTTGGAAAATTCCGGCGGCGGGCGGCAACGCAACGAAAATCAGCGCGGTGGCTGGATATTATTCGGCGCCGCAATGGTCGCCGGACGGGAGCAAACTGCTTTTCGTGATGGGATCGAAGCACGGATGGCTTACCGAGGACGGCGGAGGAAGGGACAGCGAAGTGCGTGAAATCCGTTGGGTCGCCGCTGACGGAGGAGAAAGCCACAAGGTGGTCACGCTGCCGGATGGATACCAGCAGCCGACGTTCAACAGCGATGGTACGCGCGTGTTTTATATGGAGGACATGCCGGCTGGACCGGTGGAAACGCCGACACCGCCGGCGCGTTTGCTGAAATCGATTCGACTCGATGGGGTGGATAAGAAAACGCACATTCACGTGGATGGGACGTTTGTGCTGATCGTTCCTTCGCCAGACGGAGAATGGCTGGCGATTCAGAATCGCTACGATGCATATTTCGCGGCGTTTCCGAAAGTGGGGGACGCGACGGTGAACATCAACTTCAAGACGCCGGAAGTGCCGCTGCGGCGGTTGACGAAAGAAGGCGCGAACTATCTCTACTGGGCGGATGAAGGCAAGACGCTGACGTGGAGCTTCGGTAATGATTTCTACCGCGTGAAGCGCGACGTGGTGCTGAGCGCGGCGAAACCGGAGAAAGACAAGCCGGAGAATTGGAAGCCGGAGACCTTTGCAATTTCGCTGCAGGTGCCGCGCGACACGCCACAAGGACAGCTCTTCCTGCGCGGCGCACGAATCGTGACGATGAAGGGCGAGGAGGTGATCGCGCAAGGCGATATTTTGATCGAGAACAACCGGATCAAGGCGGTAGCGGCATCGGGGCGCATTACGGCGCCGGCCGTCGCGAAGATGATTGACGTTAGCGGCAAGACGATTGTGCCGGGGCTGGTGGATATTCATTCGCATTTGAAAACTGAGCGGCCGGAGATGACGAATGAGGAGTGGTCGTATGCGGAGAATCTCGTGTACGGAGTTACGACCACGCGCGATCCTTCGATTGAGTCGAATACCGTGTTCGCGCAGGGCGAACTTGTGGCGACGGGAGATTTGACCGGGCCGCGAATCTATTCGACCGGCACTGCAATCACCACGACGGCGGGCGGACTCACGAGCGCCGAAGATGCGGACAATCTGGTGAAGCGCTACAAGACGCATGGCGCCGATTCGCTGAAGGAATATATGCAGCCGCGACGAATTCAGCGGCAGTGGCTGGCGATGGCAGCCGGGAAAGAAGGAGTGAACATAACGGCGGAAGGCGGCGGCGACCTGAAGACGGATTTGAGCATGGTGCTCGACGGTTATACGGGCGTGGAGCACAGTTTGCCGATCGTGCCAATCTACAAGGACGTGATCCAGCTGGAAGCACAGGCCGGGACGACATATACGCCGACGCTGATCGTTTCCTACGGCGGCGAATTCGGACAATTTTACTGGCGGCAGCGGATGGATATCCACGCCGATCCGAAAGTGATGCGCTTCACGCCGCACGAGCAGGTGGACAGGGTGGCGAGACGGCGCGTGCTGCTGTTCGACGAGGAGTATCCGTTTCCGTTGATCGCGCAGGGGGCGGCCGGAATTGTGAGCAATGGCGGACACGTGGCGCTGGGCTCGCACGGGGAGCAGCAGGGAATCGGGGCGCACTGGGAATTGTGGATGTTGCAATCGGGCGGGATGACGCCGTGGCAGGCGCTCTGGTCGGCGACGATGAATGGGGCGGAGAGCATCGGGCTCGAAAAGCAAATCGGTTCGCTCGAGCCGGGGAAACTGGCGGACTTGCTGGTGCTGAATTCGAATCCGCTGGACGACATCCGCAACTCGCGGGATCTGGAGTATGTCGTGAAGAATGGCGTGGTGTATTCGGCGGAGACTTTGGACGAGGTGTGGCCTGCGGAGAAGAAATTCCCGGAGTTTTTCTGGAAGAAGGATGATGCGGAGTTGACGGCTCTGCCGAAATAGTTGTGAAGTTGCTGCTTGAAGTGCCGCCCTTGGTGCATGGCAGGCGGAGCGGGCTGCGCGGGCGGGTCTTAGACTCGCCCCTACGGCGCACTGTGAGAAAAGGGGCGCTCGTTCGCTGTGATATTCTTTTTGCATGACCGATTTTCCTTCCACGACAATTACGCATCTTGAATGCTCGAAGTGCTGGGAAAAACACTCGCACGAAAAACTGCAGAATTTATGCGCGTGCGGCGGGCCTTTGCTGGGGCGTTACGATCTAGCGAAGGCGAAGCGGACATTGACGCTCGAGGCGCTGAAATCGCGCGCGGCGAACATGTGGCGGTATGCGGAGGTGTTGCCGGCGCGGGAAGCTGTGTCTCTGGGCGAAGGAATGACGCCGGTGATTCATGCGCGGCGGTTGGGCGCGCGGCTGGGGCTCGATTCGCTGTACGTGAAGGACGAGGGGCTGAATCCGACGGGGTCGTTCAAGGCGCGAGGCCTATCGGCGGCGGTGACGCGGGCGAAGGAACTGGGCGCAAAGGCGCTGGCGATTCCGACGGCGGGGAATGCGGGCGGGGCGCTGGCGGCGTATGCGGCGGCCGCGGGGATTCCGTGCGTGATCGTGATGCCGTCGGATACGCCGAGCGCGAATATGATGGAGTGCGAGGCTTTCGACGCGGATGTGCGCAAACTCGACGGGTTGATTTCGGATTGCGGGCGATATGTGGGCGAGCACAAGGAGAAGGAAGGATGGTTTGAAGTTTCAACGCTGAAGGAGCCGTATCGAATCGAAGGCAAGAAAACGATGGGGTATGAGTTGTGGGAGCAGTTTGGCGGCAGGTTGCCGGACGTGATTATTTATCCGACGGGCGGCGGCGTGGGGTTGATCGGGATGTGCAAGGGGTTCGAGGAAATGGAAGCGATGGGGTGGATTGGGCGCCAACGGCCGCGCATGGTGGTGGTGCAGGCGACGGGATGCGCGCCGATTGTGGAGGCGTATGCGCGCGGCGAATCGAGCGCGCCGCCTTGGCAGAATGCGGCGACGATTGCGTCGGGGCTGCGCGTGCCGAAGGCGATGGGCGATTTTCTGGTGCTGGCGGGAGTGCGGGCGACGGAGGGGACGGCGGTGTCGTCGACGGATGAGGAGATGCTCGAGGCGGGGAAGGAGTTGGCGTCGGCGGAGGGAATTTTTGCGGCGCCGGAGGGGGCGGCGACGGTGGTGGCAGCGCGAAAGCTGGCGGAGGAGGGGTGGATCAAGGCGCACGAGCGGGTGGTTCTGTTTAATACTGGATGTGGATACAAATATAGCGAGGCTTGGCAGGCGGCGCTGCGAAGGCAGTGATGAGTGACGAGTGACTACGATGAGTGAAGGACAGAAACCGGTGGAAGAGCGGGGTGCGATGGGCGAGCCGGCGCGGTTGACAGATCCGACGGAGCGGCTTTACTACCGCGATTCGTTTTTGCGCGAGTTTGATGCGCGGGTGATTTCGTGCGAGAGGGAAGGCGAGCGTTGGAAAATCGTGCTGGATCGCACGGCGTTTTATCCGACGTCGGGAGGGCAGCCCTATGATACGGGCAAGCTCGGCGACGTGCCGGTGATCGAAGTGGCCGATGCGGACCATAAGGTGGTGCACTACGCTTCGGCGGCAATTGCGGTGGGGACGGTGCACGGCGTGATCGACTGGCCGCGGCGAATCGAGCACATGCAGCAGCACACCGGGCAGCATCTGCTTTCGGCTGCGTTCATCGAGCTATTCGGATTTCAGACGGTGTCGTTTCATCTGGGCAAGGAGACTTCGACGATTGATCTGGACACGTCAGCGGTAAAGGCGGAGCACCTCGAAAAGGCGGAGCGGCGCGTGAACGAAGTGATTTTCGAGGATAAGCCTGTGGTGATTCGTTTCGGGACGGCGGAGGAGCTGGCTGAGGCGGGGATTCGCAAGAAAGTGGGGCGCGAGGGAATTTTGCGCGCGATTGAAGTGGAGGGGTTCGACCGGCAGCCTTGTGGGGGGACACATCTTGAGCGCACCGGGCAAGCGGGATTGCTGTTGATTCGCAAGCTCGAGCGGCGAAGGGATCGGTGCCGGGTGGAGTTCGTGTGCGGGTTTCGGGCTCTGGCGGAGGCGCGCAGCGATTTCTCGCTACTCGCTCAGGCATCGTCACTGTTGAGTTGCGGATTGTCGGAAGTGCCCGCGGTGCTCGGCAAGATGATCGAGGAGCGGCGAGTGCAGCACGGTGCGGCGAAGCGTCTGGAAGAGCGGCTGGCGGAGCACCAGGCACGGGAGTTGCTGGCGTCGCAGCCGGCGACGGGAGTGAGCGAGCTGAGAGTGATTGCGGCGGCGCTGGAGGATGCGACGCCGGCCTATCTTGGGCTGCTTGCGGCGAAGCTGGTAGCGGAAGCCGACGTTGTGGCTTTGCTGGCGAGCCGTGCTACGGGCCATGTGGTGTTTGCGCAGACCAAGGGAATGGCGCACGACATGGGTGCGCTGCTCCGTGACGCGCTGAAACAGTTTGGCGGCAAGGGCGGCGGTGCAAAGGACTTTGCGCAGGGCAGCGTGGCGGATGCGTCGAAAGCGCGCGGCGCGGTTGAGCAGGCCAGTAAGGCGATCGCCTCGTCTCGTTAACGCGCCAGAGACAATCCGGTGTAAGAATAGGAGAGCTGGCCGGGAGGTTCGTTATGAAATCACTGCTCGAAGTTCTGGAAAAGGCGGAGGCGGGTAAGGTCGCCATCGGGCATTTCAACGTTTCCGACCTGGTGGCCTTGAAGGGGGTTTTCGAAGCGGCGCGAGGGATGGGCGTGCCGGTGATCGTCGGCGCGTCGGAGGGCGAACGGAAGTTCATGGGCGTCCGGCAGATTGCGGCGGCCGTGAAGAGCCTGCGTGATGAACACGATTTTCAGATTTACCTGAACGCGGATCACACTCATTCGCTGGCCAGCGCGATCGAGGCAGCACGAGCGGGATTCGACTGGATCGTGTTCGACCTTTCCGCGCTGCCGTTTGAAGAAAACATCCGCGAAACGAAAGCGGCCGTCGAAACGCTGAAATCTATCCGGCCGGAGATCCTGATCGAAGGAGAAATCGGTGACATCGGCAGCGGGTCGGAGATTCATGACGCTGCGCCGGATTTGGCGAAGGGGCTGACAACGCCCGAACAGGCGAAGCAGTTTGTCGGGGCCACGGGAGTGGATACGCTGGCGCCAGCTGTAGGCAACATGCACGGGTTGCTGAAGAGCATGATTTCCGGAGACGTGAAGAAGCGGCTCGACATCGAGCGAATCCGCGCGATCAAAGCGGCAACGCACATTTTTCTGACGCTGCACGGGGCCTCTGGCACTGACGACAATGATTTTCGCAAAGCGATCGCAGCGGGAATTACCGTGGTGCATATCAATACGGAGGTGCGGCTCGCCTGGCGCCGCGGATTCGATCAGGGGTTATCGGACCATCCGGAAGAGATCGTTCCCTATAAGCTCTTGCCGCAGGTGGTGGACTCCGTCAAGGAAGTGGCGGCGGCGAGGCTGGCGCTGTTCAGCGGAAAGGAGCCACAGCCGCGGTCTGCCGCGCGATAGCGGCTTGGCTGTGTGGCGCGGCCGTAACTTATTTGGGAAATTTTCGAAGAGAGCTCGTATTGAGATTTCGGCTGAGCGCAGTGCATAATGGGAAGGTTCATCCCCACTTGATTAGCCGTACCGTGGGCGTGTAGCTCAGCTGGGAGAGCGCATCGTTCGCAACGATGAGGCCGGGGGTTCGATCCCCCCCACGTCCACCAATTAACCTCTGACGCGGGCAGGGTTAACCTAAGCAGACTTCTTTCGCGGAATTCCCAAAACAGAGACTGTGCCACTCTTGTATCACTTTTAGTTGTGCTGCCTGGAACGTTCAGATGTCAACTCACTACGGAACCAAGGGAATGCTCTCTGTCCCAATATGTCCGAGAAGCTAAATCAGCGGAGTGATACGATTCGGATTGCCTCGCCTCGCCCGATGCAAGGAGATCTGCTATGAACTACCGCTCATCTAGAACAATGTCCTCAGCCATGACTACAATGCTCGTGGCAGTCAGCGTTTTTCCAACTCCATCGGCACAATCTGATACTGCAACTCGGCCGGGGGTGTCTTCAAAGCCGCTCTTGCTGGAGAAAAGTGAGGGTGGGCGACGGATCTGGCGAGAGCCTCCTGCTGGGGAATTCATCCTGAAAGTCAGCCCGCAAAACAATGACTCTCAGCACCTGGTGATGTTGACCTAGGAGATGAATCCAGGAGATGAAATCCCAGCGCACAAACACCCTCAGGATGAAATTCTGTACATCGCACATGGTACTGTCCATGTTCATTTGGCAGACCAGGAACGCGATCTGCACGCCGGAGGCACAGTTTTCATCCCCGCGAACACCTGGATAAGCGTAAAGCCTTGGGAACCGGGGCCGTTAGCTTGGTAGCAGTATTTTCGGAGCCCGGTTTTGAGGATTACATGCGCTGCGATTCTGTGCTGCCAACCGAAAAAGTGGTACCTATCTCAACAGTACAACAGCGAGCATGCAGCCACAAAGGCCACGTGGTTTACAAAAGACTTAGAAAATGACGCCAAATAGAGTTTATTTTAGCCAGCGATAATATCGCATCCACGCCAATGAAATTTACGAGGCTAAGGTCCGATCGAATCCCTGGTCGCGTTCCCCATTTCCGGCTGACGAATTAATCATGCGCTTCCCGCGGCCGGCCGGGACAGTTCTTGATTCAGGTGTTTAACAATCTGCAGAAGCAGCGCCCGATCTGGTTCACTCATCTTCTCACCACCGCGCTGCAGGATGCGCGTCGCGCCACGAATAGCCCGTCCGAGGGTATCTGTTGAGGCCACAACGTTGTTGCCGCTCGTGGTCGCTCGTCCGGACCCAGGTTTTGCATCCGGAGACGCTTCCAGAGCCGTGTATGCTTCAGCGATCTTGGAAAGATCGCGTAGCGTGGCGAGATCATCAGCAGTCCACGGGTGAGGTTTCGAATCGATGGCGCAAAACGAGCCCAGAACTTGTCCGCCCGAGTTGGATAACGGTACGCCAGCGTAGGCCACCACCCCCAGATCGCGAAGTGCCAGATTTGGAATCAGACCCTCATGTTGGCGCGCGTCTGAAATTATCAATTCATCCCGGCTGGACACTACCCATTGGCAAAACGAGTGCGAAAGGGGCGTCTGCCGGGATTTCGCCCATGGGTCAGATAGACCGACCTGACTTTTGAAAAACTGCTTGTCCTTGATGACGATTGAAACGAGGGCCACCGGTGTTCCGAGAAGGCTTGTGGCTAGCCTCGTTAGTTCATCGAACGACTGTGCCGGCGGCGAATCCACAAGCCCCGTTTCGCGAATCGCTGCCAAGCGGTCCGGCGAACTGAGGGCCTCGGTGGGAGGTTCGACAACTCGATGCGGCTGCGCGAGATGCTTCCGTACAGCTGCGCCCAACTGCTCAATCCCCGCAGACTGTTCAATGCATTCTGCTGCACCGGCGGACAGATATTCTTGATTCGCATGTTCGTCGCCTTCGGTGATCACGATTACGGAAATAGGGGCGGTGTGAACGCACTCTCGAATCCGCTTCAGCAAAAAAAGGCCGCCTCCGCCTTTAATCTGAGTGCTCAAGTGAATAGCTGCAGGTTTGTTTCTGATGGCAACGGTAAAGGCCTGAACCGTGTCGGTAGCGATCATCACATCCCAACCCTGTTGTTCGAAAGCAGAGCGTAACGCACAGGCTCGCTTTAGGTTGCGTTGCGCTATCAAGATCTTTTGAGCATTCGGCATGGTGGATACCGTCCTGGCCCGATGATTAAGAACCGGTTCTACCGATTCTCGCAGCAATTTCGGGTATGGTACCAGCTTTTAAGTTGGCACAGCGCGAGGCGGCTTTTCGATGTCGCTCACGAGCTTCCATTTTCTCTTCGCAGACCTCAATTAGTTTTGGTTTGATTGAACTGGCTTACAACAAACTGCCTGGTGTCAGCTATCGAGTCGCGTAGTGCGGGATCGCTTGTAAGCAGTAGGAAACACTGAAGAACGAAAACCGTCGTTCTTGGTTGTCGATCAGAAGGGTTCAAGATGAGACCAGGGGCAGCAAAAGCCATGTGAACAATGGTGAGCACATTACTAATCTCATTTGCAGTGAGGACCCGCTCCCTCAGAAATTTGTCGCCCAAAAGCTTGGTCACCGCAGTTGCAGCGGCGTCACCCAGCCTTCCTATTTGCTTGTCACTTATTCCATCGTAGGCGCGGGTTTCAATAACGCGCCCAACAACTTGTTCAGGAGTTGCATTTCTCATTTGGCAGTAAGTCACGCCGGAAGTGCAAAGTAGCACGATTAACAGACATGAGAATTTCATTGTGTTCACCTCGAAGCGCTAATGTCTAAGCGGTTCGCCATCGAGCGTGAGCAAGGGAAGCGCAAATCATTGCGAGGCTCAACTGTTCACGATGGGATAGATGGCGCTGCGAATCAGCGCTCCGTTTGGAGCGCGGGGTCGTGTAGGGAGATGGGCTTGATTTTGGCGGAGGGGAAATTATCTTCGCCACCGCTGCGTTCGATGAGGTCGCCGAGTTGCAAGCGGAGGTTCCCGGAGTTCGTCGCGTAGGATAATCCGGTTTCGACGTCGATCACCTGGGCGCGAATCAACTTTTCGATCTCGCCGTCGAAGTTTTGCATGCCCTCTGTTTCGCCATCCCGCATTGCATCGAGCAAGGATTTTCCTTCAGTTTCCCCTTTTTCGATGTAATCGCGTGTGCGCATCGTGGACTTCAGAATTTCGAATGCGGCGATGCGGCCCCTGCCGTCGAGCCGGGGAAGAAGCCGCTGCGAGACGATGTAGCGGAACGTTTTAGCGAGGCGGTTGCGGATGGCGCTTTGGTCCGCGATGGGAAAGACGCCGATGACGCGCTCGATTGTTTTTGGCGCATCAGTGGTGTGCAGCGTCGAGAAAACTACGTGCCCTGTCTCGGCGGCTTCGAGGGCCACTTCGATGGTTTCTCTGTCGCGCATTTCGCCGACGAGAATGACCTTGGGTGCCTGGCGCAATGAGGCGCGGAGTGCAAGGGCAAAGCTCGGAGTGTCACTGTGAAGTTCACGCTGATGAATCGTGGCGCGCTTGTGCGGGTGCAAGAACTCGATGGGGTCTTCGATCGTGATGATGTGATGGGCCTGCTCTTCGTTGATCTTGTTCAGAATCGCGGCAAGCGTAGAAGACTTGCCGCTGCCGGTCGGTCCGGTGACGAGGACGATTCCGCTGCGCAGGGTGACCGTCTCACCGATCTGCTCAGGCAGGCCCAGCGATTTGAAGTCGGGAATCGAGCTGGGAATGATGCGCATCACGATGGCGCAAGTGCCGCGCTGGGTGAAAACGTTCACACGGAAGCGAGACACCTTCGGAAGGCTGTAAGAAATGTCGCAAGAACCCTGTTCTTTGAGCTTTTGGAGCGCGATGGAATTGCGACCGATCAAGTCAGCGGCGATGCGGGCCGTGTCTTCCGGAGTCAGCACACCTACGCCTGGAACTTTCAGCTGGATCAGGCCGCCATGCATGTCCACCTGAGGCGCTCGTCCGGGTGAAAAGATCAAGTCGCTTGCGTCCTTGGCAGCGGCAATCATCGAAGCAATTAGAGCGGGGGTTCGAACGATTTGGACGGGCTTGGCTCCCGAGGAGACGGCTCCCGGCAAAGGCAGCGGTTGATTTGGAGAAGATGGCGACGGGTCCGGTGACGAAACTGGCGAAGACTTCGTATCCGGCTTCGCCGAGACAACGTCCGGAGTCAAAGTGGGTGAATCCATTCAAATTCTCCACCGGTTCCCAAGATGACGCACCGGCAACGTGACTAACAGTATGAACCGAGCAGGTTGGAGGCGAAGGAGAACGCTCGTCCGATGTCATCAAACGATTAGCACGCTCCGAGCGGATTCAGGTGGGCACTGTGCCGGCTTGGGCTTGCTTACTTTTGTTTGTCGACTACGACCGCGCCGCCCTTCATCACCCATCGAACATTGTTGATTGTCACGTTGACATCGGCGAGGGGGTCGCCTTCGACGGCGACTACATCGGCCAAATAGCCTGGGGCTAGAGCGCCGAGTTCTTTTTCCTTGCCGAGCAGTGCCGCGGCGTTGGTTGTGGCCGTGGCAAGGGCTTGTTCGGGCGTCATGCCGAGTTTGACGAACCAGCCGAGTTCTCGGGTGTTCTGGCCGCACATGGTGAAGAGCGCGTCGGAACCCATGGCAAATTTCACGCCCGCCTTGAATGCGCGTTGCGCCGTAGCGAAATTGCGCCGGATGTAGTCGTTGAGCCCATCCGCGATGGCCGGCGTCCAGCCGAAGGCAACGTAGTTGTCGACGTAGTAGCGGTTGTGGTCGATTGTCGGGACATAGAAGGTGCCGCGCCGCGCCATTTCGGCGATCGTCGCGTCGTCCATGTCCGTGGCATGCTCCACCGAATCCGCGCCTGCGCGCACGGCATCTTTTGCGCCGTCAGGACCATAACTATGTACGGCCAGACGCTTGCCGTACTTGTGGGCGAGTTCAGCGGCGGCCTTCATTTCATCGAACGTGTAGGTCTGAAAACCGGTCACGTCTTTATCGGTTCCCGTGGAGCCATACATCTTGATTACATCCACCCCGGCTGCGATTTCTTCGCGAATCACGCGCATCACGTCGCCCAGGTTGTCGGCGCGGCCACCCGGGGGTGTGATATAGCCGGGACGCGGCGGCGAGTCCGCGACGTACAGCCCATAGCCGGCGACGAACATGCGCGGACCGGTCATGGAGCCGCGATTGATCAGGTCGCGCATGGCAATATCGTCCCAATCGTTCCCGCCCAGATCGCGAACCGTTGTGACGCCCGCTTCGAGAGTATGCTGCGCGTTTTCCTGTGCGAGAAAAACGGTGAGGGCGGGGAGGCGAGATCCGCTCTGCTGGTCAAACGGACGCACATTCGAGGTTTGGTCCCAGTAGTAGGTGATGTGCGTGTGCACGTCAATCAACCCGGGAATTGCCGTGTAACGGCGCAAGTCAATCACGTCAGCGCCTGCCGGGATCTTCGAAGCGTCCGTGGTGATTTCGGCTATGCGCTCGCCACGGACGACGACTATCGCGTCGGTCCAGACTTTGCCCTTGCCATCGACTAATTTTCCGAAGCGCAGCGCCTTCGCCGGAGGATCGGCGGCGCGACTACTCGCCGCAGAGCAAAATGCAAAAATTACCAGACACAAACAAGTAAGAGCTCGGCACATAGTCACCTCGAATGGAGTTGCGAAAATCTAGCACCAAGCGGAGGAGGGAACTACTAATTTCAGGGGGCAAGCATATTGGCGATGGCTGCAATATCCGGATCAGCGGGCGCCGGGGCAGCGGGATGGCCATCCACCACAGCCGGGAAGTCAACAAGGAACGTGGCGCCTCCCTGAGGGCGATTGAAGCACTCGATATGGCCGCCGTGCTCCTGGACGATTCCGTAACAGATGCTCAGGCCGAGGCCGGTTCCTTTGCCTACCGGCTTGGTAGTGAAGAACGGATCGAACACCTGATGGGGAGATTTGATCCCGGGGCCGCTATCGGAAAACTCGATGAAGACTCTGTCAGGGTTATGGTCGGTGCGAATCACGAGCTTGCCGCCGCCCACTTCTTCCAGGGCGTCCACGGCATTGCTCATTAGGTTGAAGAAAACCTGAAGAATCTGGTTTGCGTCTCCGCGCACGGCGGGCAATTTCGGGTCGGTTTCCGTCTCGATGATTACTTTTTTTTCGCGCAAATCGAGGTTGCTGAGGTGAAGGGCGTTGCCGATTACCTGATTGATGTCCAGGTCGGTTTTCTCGATCGGGACGCGTCGCGCAAAACTCAGCAAGCTCGTGACGAGGGATTTTATCCTGCGAGCGAGCATGCGGATTTTTTCCGCCACCTGGCGCTGGCGGTTGGCCAGTGCTGGATCGTCGGCGAGCAGGTCTGAATACCCGAGAATCCCGGTGAGCGGATTATTGATCTCGTGCGCGGCGCCCGCGGCCAGCTGGCCAATCGAGACGAGCTTTTCGGTCTGAATCATCTGCGCCTGAATGTGTTTCAGGTTTTCGAGCGAATCGCGCGAAGCCTGGAGCAATCGAGTGCGATCTCGATCCACGAGCCGCTGGCGCAGGAAGGCCAGCATCGTGACTACTAGAAGAGTTACCTGCGTAACTCCGATTCGGAACGTCCGTACGGCTTCGCGGTTCGGACTGTAGCGCAGGCTCCACAATGCCATAATAGGGATCGACACGACCGCGGTCATGGCCACGCGAGCAGGCCACCGGCTGTGTTCTTCCTGACGGCGCGGCACCGGATCGGCTGCAGGCTTGCGTTGATATGCGACGATGCCAGCGGTTCCGAACCATACAAATGAAGCCAATACCGGCAGGTCGAACGGGCTGCCGGTGTAATAGTCCTTCCGGTCAATGGCCCAATTGGCAAGGTAGGATCCCGCTGCGTACAGAAGCGAAGCGCTGAACAGGTGGGCGTAGACCTCCCGCCAAACACCCTTTGACCGGCCGATCAGCAAACCGAATCCGATAGCCAACAAGCCGTTCTCGACCGCGGCGAGGTAGTCGTAGCTAATGCCATAAGCCATCACATCCGGTGAAACGTACTGCCAGGGGATGACCACGAAGAGGTACAGATAGACCCACCAAACCAACAGCAGCGAAAAATCGAGATAACCGATGTGAAATTCAGGGTCTTCGCGACGATCATGCGGCGTCAGGGCAAGAGCCCACATCATCGGAACAGGGTGGAGGAACAAGATTACGTCACCGATGAATGGGTTAGGGGCTTCCTCCCGGCGGAAAACCTCGAAGTATGTCCACATAATCTGACCCAGCAGCCATGTGGCGCAGCCAGCCCCTAGCAGCAGCCAGAAGGCGCGAGTACGCCTCTCCTGCGAGGCGGCGTTCATGAAGAGGCATACGCAGCCAAATACCGCGGCCAGCGCCTGGACGATATCGCCAAAGGCGGTTAAAGCAGCGCTCTTGGGCAGAGTGACGGAAACCAGTGCGTAAAGCCCTACGAATCCCACCCAGGCGGCGAGAAGCACCCAATGAGCAGTTGCGAACTTGCCCACGACCCGCTCGAGCGAGGCGATAGAATCTTCCAATCGTTTTGCGGCGGGCATTCGCATAGGTTTAGTACTATTAAGCTTACTTTCCCTGGGGCTGAGCTGATCAAAGAGTTGGCGCCAAGTTCCGTGGGCTGCAATAGTTAGGCTTTGGTAGCATTCTTGTCGCGCCTCGATAAAGGCTGAGCGACGTGAGCGCTTGAAAGGACAACCTGTGACCTGGATTCGGACAGTGCCACATTCGGAAGCGAGCGAGAAACTGATGCGAGCTTTGGAGGACCAGCGCGCTTTATATCCCGTTGAGTACAAGGCGCCGGTGTTTCCCAGAACCGACGGGCCATCAGGAATCGTTGCGTCGCACACACTGATACCGGACGCGCTCTACCATGCGTTCGCCACGTTCGGGTCGCTGATGTCTCCGGAACTGCCCCTCACGCGGCGGCAGCACGAGATGATCACGACGGTCGTCTCGGTGACAAACCGTTGCTTTTATTGAATCGAATCGCACGCAGAGTTTCTGCGCCGGGTTACGCTGGATGAAGATCTGGTAGCCGCTTTGAGGAAGGACTACAGGAGCGCGCCAATATCCGAACAGGATCGGGCAATGCTTGATTTTGTCGTGCAGCTTACGAAGGACGCCACGAAAATCAGCCGCGAAGACCACGCGAAGCTGCGCGCTGCAGGCTTCAACGACAAGGGAATTCTGCAGATTACTCTAATTGCGTCGTGGTTTAACTACATCAACCGAGTGGCCGACGCACTGGGCGTAGGCCGCGATTAGACAAAGCGAGCGCCGGGCGAGAACTCCACCCGGCTTTGATCCGGTCTATGGTCCGAGCTATGGGTGAGTAGGCTGGCCGGCTCCGCGTTCAGCCACAATCTTGCGCGCGTTTTGGTAGAGTGCGCGGGCTTGCGGAATCAGCTCTTCGGCTTTCTGCAGCTGCGGATCTTCCTGAAGCTCCACCTTGTAGCCGTCATTCAAGCCGAACACCGTGGTGAATACTTCGCGCTTGATCTTCCACTTGATCCAGGCGAGATTGTCCTGAATGTCCGGCTCAGTGAACTTGAAGTGCTGCTGGTCGAGATATTTGCGGAATTGGTTGATCACCGCGTCGTCGGCCACGAAATCCTTCGATATCTCCGGCTTCTCGCCCAGATAATGCCGCACGAAATCGCCTACGCCCTGCGGGAAAGGATAGAACACGCCGCGGCGGAGCAGAGACTGCTCGAAATCGTTCAGCTTGGGAGCGGGCACTGCGTCGTCGGGAGTAATTCCACCCTGGCCGAAAACCTGGCGGCCGCTGTCGGTCAGCTTCACTTCCGGGGCACGAGGCGGCTTGGGATTGTAGTGATAGTCGTAGAGCGAAATGTTTTTGTAATCGCGCTGAATCAAGCGGCCGCTCGGCGTGTAATAGCGCGCAGTGGTGAGAAGAAGCGCCGTGTCTTCGCTGAGCGGATACTGCGTCTGCACGAGGCCCTTGCCGAAGCTCGTCTCGCCGACGATCAAGCCGCGATCGTGATCCTGAATCGAGCCCGCCACGATTTCGGATGCAGAAGCGCTCTGCCCGTTGATCAGCACGATGAGAGGCACTTCAATTCCCTGGTTCCCGCGCAATGCGTAATAGCGCTTCTCGGACGACGAGCGCCCGCGATGCGAAACCACGATCTCATTCTTGTCGAGGAACATATCCGCCATGCCGACGGCTTGATTCAGCAAGCCGCCGCCATTGTTGCGCAGGTCGATGATCAGTCCATCGAGCTTCGAGACGTCGAGCTGTTTCAACGCTTCCGCTAGATCGTTGTCGGTTGTTTCGTTGAAAGTCGACACGCGAACATAGCCGATGCCCGGCTTTACCATCGTGAAATATTCCACACCCGGGCGCGGAATTTCGTCGCGAACCACTGTGACGTCAATCGGCTTGTCCCAGCCCTCGCGGCCCAGCGATATGTGGACCGTGGTGCCCTTGGCCCCCTTCAGCATATCCGCTACTTCGGTAGTCGTGAGCCCGGTGCAAGCTTTGCCGTCCACCTTGAGAATCACGTCGCCGGGGCGAATGCCGGCCTTGTACGCGGGCGAGCCGACGAAGGGCGCGAGTACGATTGTCTGGTTATCGCGGCCCTGGACAGTCATGCCCACGCCGTAATACTTGCCCTGTTGCTCTTCGCGAAACAGGGCGTACTGGCGCGGATCAAAAAAGTTCGAGTGCGGATCGAGCACGCGCAGCATTCCAGGAATGGCGCCGTCGTAGATGGCTTTATCCACGTCGACGGGATCGGCATAATTTCGCTCGACGATCGAGAGGACTCGCGTGAAACTCTTCACCGAATCCTGCATGTCCGACGCGCCGCCTGCCGTAGCTCTCACCGTCGGGCCAAACCACCCGCCGAGAAGCGCCGAGATCGCCAATACAGCCGTTAAAAGGATGATTCCACGCCTGGAAGATTGCGACACGTCCATCGATCCTCGCTTTTTGCCCCGAGCCGAAAGTATAGCATACCACTTGCGGGCCGTTTGACAGGCCTGTGGCCCTCTTTTATGATGCAAAAACGGCATCGCCGAGAGCGAAAATGTTGAGCATCCCACATCTGATTATCATTTTCGTTGTGGCGCTTGTCGTTTTTGGCCCCGAAAAGCTTCCTGAATTGGCTCGAAATCTCGGCAAAGTGATGGCTGAATTCAGGCGCGCCACGGGCGACCTTCGGTCCACGTTCGAAGGCCACATGCGGGATCTCGAGCGTGAAGCCGACAGCAGGCGAATCGGCGGATCAACCTCCGGTTCGAACACCAGCAGCACAATCGCCGCAGTTCCTTCGCCCGCGGTAGACTCCGCCGCCGGGACGGTCCCGACCTTGCCTACCCAGTTGGGCGCCTCTATCGAGGGCCAGGAAGCGCCATCTGGGGAAGTCCGGCGGGTCGATCGGCCATTCAATCAGACAATCGACCAGGAAGTCCGATTCCAGCCGCCGCAGGTGAAGCCAAGCCATTCGTCAGAAGAATCCGCCAACGCAAGCGAGCCCAGCCCCGAGACACCTACCGATGGCGGCACCCGCCTTGCCTGATCCCAACTCGCAGCAGCAGCCCGAGGAGGAAGCCGGCGGGCGCATGTCGTTTTTCGAGCACCTTGTAGACCTTCGCAAACGACTCGTCAATTCGCTGCTGGGTATCGGGATCGGCATGGTGGCGGGTCTCGCCGTTTCGCCCTATTTCATCGATTACATCGTCAAGCCCATGCAGGCGGCACTGCGCGCGCACCAAATGGACGATAAGCTTTATTACACGAGCCCCGCCGGCTACGTGGGCCTGATCATTACGCTGGGTCTCTACCTCGGAATCGTGATTGCGATGCCTTGGGTACTTTTCCAGATATGGCAGTTTGTCGCGCCAGGACTCTACAAACACGAACGAAGCGCCGTGGCCGGCTTCATCATCCCCTCGATGATTCTGTTTTTGGCAGGAATCGCTTTCGGCTATTTCATCGTTTTGCCGACGATGCTTGGTTTTCTGATTGGTATGGGCACCACGGGACCGGTAAAGCCGCTCATCAGCATCAACGAATATTTCGATCTGATTTTGATCGTCCTCATCGGACTCGGCATCATATTCGAGTTGCCCGTGGTGATTTTCATTTTGTCGGTGTTCAATATCGTTACGCCGAAGTTTCTGATTCGGAATTTCCGTTATGCCATGCTGATCATCACAGTGCTGGCGGCCTTTGCCGCGCCCACGCCCGACGCAACCACGATGTTGATTTTCATGGCTGCGCTTGTGCTGCTGTATGTGATTGGCATTATCGTGTCATATTTTGTAGTTCGCAAAAAACGTGCACGGGCCGTGGCTGGCGGAGAGGCTCAATAGCGTGATTCGATTCTGGAAACCGGCATGGCTCGCTTCGGCGGCATTCATCACTCTGCTCACAGTCGCGTGTGGCCACGAAACCGGCGGTTCAAATACCGCGGAAAAAGGAGCCGTGCAATCATCGCAGGGTGATCCCAAGCCCACCCTCAAGAATAAGGTGCCAGACGCGGAACTAGCTCCGCCGGCTGCCGAGACGGGCGGATTCGATGGCAACAAGGCGTTTGAACATGTGGCACAACTGGTTGCCATCGGCCCGCGTCCCCCGGCGTCCGACGGCATTCATCGAGCGCAGCAATACATCAAAGCGCAGTTGCAGAGCTCCGGATGCCAGGTGGACGAGGACGATTTCCACGCGCAAACGCCGGTCGGTGACGTGGCGATGAAAAATATAATTGCGAAAGCGCCCGGCGAAGGGCAGGGAATTATCCTGCTCATGACGCACTACGATAGTTTGGGATCCGTGAAGGATTTCGTCGGCGCGGAAGACGGCGGATCTTCCACCGGACTCATGCTTGAGATGGCGCGCCTGCTTTGTCCGAAGAAACAGCCCAACGCCGTCTGGATCGCTTTCCTCGATGGCGAGGAAGCTTTCGTGAATTGGAACCAAGATGACGACCACACGTATGGCAGCCGCGAACTCGCAGCCCGCCTCGCTGTCTCCGGTGAACTGAAGCGCGTGAAGGCCGTGATTCTGGCCGATATGATCGGGCAAAAAAATCTCGAGATTCACCGCGAATCAGATTCCACGAAGTGGCTGACCGATCTTGTTTGGAAGAAAGCGGCGAGCCTCGGCTATGGAGATATTTTCACTTCTCGCGAATCACAGATAAGCGACGACCATCAGCCCTTTCTCTCCCGCGGTGTTCCCGCCGTGGATATCATTGACCTCGACGGCTATACAAACGCTGGATATTGGCACACCACGCAGGACACGATCGATAAAGTCGGCGCAAAGAGCCTGGCGATTGTCGGCTATGTGATTCTTGAATCCGTGGGCGAACTGCAGAAGAAGTTTCACTAGGCCGCGATGCGCCGCCGATTCTTCGTCGATCCTTTCGAGGGCGATTCAGCGATATTGCGTGACGAAGCCGCCGAGCATCTGGGCCGCGTCCTGCGCGCTGAACCCGGACAGCTTTACGAGCTGAGCGATGGACAGCGGGCATGGCTCGCGCGCGTCGAACGTGTCGCGGTCTCCAAGCGCGGGCCGAGCCGCATCGACTTTGCGCTTGTGGAGCCGATCGAAGCAGCAGAGCCTTTCCTCCGCATCGAACTGCTGATATCTATCGTGAAATTCGATCGCTTCGAGTGGTGCCTCGAAAAAGCCACAGAACTGGGCGTCGACGAAATCATCCCTCTCGCCGCCGCGCGCACAGATAAGGCTCTCATCGCCACAGCAGCGAAACGTCACAAACGCTGGAAACGAATCTTGATGGAATCCGCGCAGCAATCGCGTCGTCTGCGCCCACCAAGTCTGCACGCCGCCTTATCGCCCGGCAAAGCTTTCGCTCAATCGTCAGCAAACCTCAAAATTCTCCTCTCCGAACGCCGCGAAGCGAAATCCCTGCGAAAAGTCCTGGATCAAAATTCGTCGTTAGTGGCACAGGCACTCTTGCCTCTGCGCCTTTCTAACGCCACAACCGCCACGACTCAAGCAAACTCAACCATCTCGCTAGCCGTCGGCCCCGAAGGCGGCTGGACCGACGATGAAATCGCGTCGGCAAGCGCCGCCGGTTTTCTCGAAGCCTCGCTCGGCGAGAATATCCTGCGCACGGAAACCGCCGTAATCGCCTCACTAGCTGCTGTGCAGTTCGCGCTGACAATTCATTAGGCTTTCGAAGGAACCCGGGCGCCTTGGCGCGCATCTAAGAGCATGATATAAGTAAAGTAGTTTCGAGATAGAAATGCTCGACATCTCCAATCCCGGCTCGCCCAACCCTGGCGAAAATTTGTCCGCGCCTCAGTTGCGACAGGATCTGCGCAGCTGGACACGCGACTTAGCCGTCGCTCTCGGACTTGCCCTCATGATCATCGTTTTTCTCTACCAGCCGGTGAAAGTCGAAGGCACCAGCATGGCTCCCCTCTTGAGCGATCAGGAGCGGATCTTCATCAATAAATTCGTGTATCGCTTCGAGCCGATAGGACGGGGCGACGTAATCGTTTTCTGGTATCCTCTCGACCGCTCGAAGTCGTTCATCAAGCGAGTGATCGGACTTCCGGGTGAGACGATTGAATTGCGTGGCGGACGTCTCTACGTTGACGGCAAAGCGCGCCCCGAAGTGTATATCCCGGCGAGCTATCTCGACGGATCGAGCTACGGCCCGATAGCGATTCCGAAAGATGAGTACTTCGTGATGGGCGATCACCGCGATAGCTCGAACGATTCGCGGGTATTCGGACCGATCGGCCGGCGCGATATTTACGGCAAAGCGGTTTTCGCCTACTGGCCGGTGGACCACTTTGGTTCGCTCACCGGCACTTCGACAGTAAACGCGGCATCGAAATGAACGCTTCCGGAGGCCACACTGACGCAGGCCCTCGCAGGTCGCGCGATTCTCGCGCTCGAGGACGGACGAGTCTTTAACGGCCGTGCGGCCGGCGCTCGCACGCGCCGCGGCGGCGAAGTCGTTTTCAATACCAGCCTTACTGGTTACCAGGAAGTTTTCACCGATCCCAGCTATTCCGGCCAGATTGTCTGCCTCACCTATCCTCACATCGGAAACGTTGGCTCGAATCGCGATGACGACGAGTCGCCGAAGCCTTACATCGAAGGTTTGGTCGTCCGCGACTTTGCGGCGCTCTCTTCGAATTGGCGTTCCACGGAAACAGCGCAGAAATTTCTCGAACGCTTTGGCGTGCCGGTAATTTGGGACCTCGACACCCGCGCGCTTGTCCGGCACCTGCGCGATGCGGGGGCGCTGCGCGGCATCCTTGCGACCGATGGAACTCCCGCGGAGAAGCTAATCGCGGAGGCTCGCGCACTGCCGACAATGGCCGGGCAGGAGCTCGCGAGCCGCGTTACGTCGGCAACGAAATACGAGTGGTCGAAGGGCTCGATTGACCTCACGGCGCCGCAATCGCCTGGCACGGCGGCCGCAAATTCAGGAAATGCGTCTGGCGATCGCCGTTACCGCGTCGTCGCCTATGATTACGGCATCAAGCAGAATATTCTGCGCCTTTTTGTGGATCACGGCTGCGATGCCACCGTGGTTCCCGCAAAGACTTCCGCCGGCGATGTTCTCGCGATCAGGCCGGACGGCGTTTTCTTGTCGAATGGTCCTGGCGATCCGGAACCGGCCGGCTACGCCATTGAAAATATCCGCAAGCTGCTCGGCCGCGTTCCGATTTTTGGCATCTGTCTGGGCCACCAGTTATGCGGGCTCGCTCTCGGTGGCCGCACCTTCAAACTGAAATTCGGGCATCACGGATCGAATCATCCCGTGAAGAATCTCCGCACGGAAAGAGTCGAAATCACGGCGCAGAATCACGGTTTCTGCGTTGATCCCGATTCGCTCCCGTCGAGCGACGTCGAAATCACGCACGTCAATTTGAACGATCACACGAATGAAGGGATGCGCCACCGCTCGCTTCCCCTCTTCAGCGTGCAGTATCACCCCGAAGCGTCGCCCGGCCCGCATGACGCCCGTTACCTATTCAATGACTTCATCGCGCTCATGAACGAGGCCGCGCCGAGATGAGGCACGGGAAGGGCGGGGCTCTAACCCCGCCGTACAACACACGGAGAGAGGGGCTTTAGCCCGAGCCCTTGCCAAGGTGGGAGTGCCCAAGAAAAATGCCGAAGCGCACTGACATCAAGAAAATCCTCATCATCGGCTCCGGCCCGATCATCATCGGTCAAGCCTGCGAGTTCGACTACTCCGGCACACAGGCCTGCAAGGCGCTGCGCTCAGAAGGTTACGAAGTAGTGCTCGTTAATTCGAATCCGGCCACGGTGATGACAGACCCTGAAACCGCCGACCGCACCTACATCGAGCCGCTCGCGAAAGAATATCTCGAAGCCGTCATCGCTGCGGAGCGTCCTGATGCGCTACTGCCCACCGTCGGCGGCCAGACGGGGTTGAATCTCGCAGTCGAACTCGCGGAAAGCGGCATCCTCGAGAAATACGGCGTGAAACTGATCGGCGCGTCGCTTCGCGCGATTAAAGTGGCCGAGAATCGGCTGCTTTTCAAGGACGTTTGCCGCCGGATCGGCCTGGAAGTGCCGGCTTCGGAGGTCGTAACCGACATTCACGAAGCCGTCCGGCTCGCGGACGCGATCGGCTATCCGCTCGTGATTCGCCCATCGTTCACGCTCGGCGGCACGGGCGGCTCGATTGCCTACAATCGCGAGGAGTTTGCTGACCTGATCGCGCGCGCTCTCGATGCGAGTCCTGTTCACCAGGCGCTCATCGAGGAATCCGTCCTCGGCTGGAAGGAATACGAGCTCGAAGTGATGCGCGACGTTCGCGACAACTTCGTGGTTATCTGCTCGATCGAAAATCTCGATCCCATGGGCATTCACACAGGCGATTCGATTACCGTCGCGCCGGCGCAGACGCTGACCGACAAGGAATATCAGCGCATGCGTGACGCGGCGGCTGCGATTATCCGCGAAGTGGGAGTTGAAACGGGCGGCTCGAATATTCAATTTGCCGTTGAGCCCGAAACCGGCCGCATGACCGTAATTGAAATGAACCCGCGCGTCTCTCGCAGCTCCGCGCTGGCCAGCAAAGCCACCGGCTTTCCGATTGCAAAAATCGCCGCCAAGCTCGCCCTTGGAATGACGCTCGACGAAATTCCCAACGACATCACGCGCAAGACGCCCAGCTCCTTTGAACCGACAATCGACTACGTGGTCGTGAAAATTCCGAAATGGCAGTTCGAGAAATTCCCCGGCAGCGAAACTAGTCTCACCACGCAGATGAAGTCCGTCGGCGAAGTGATGGCCATCGGCCGCACTTTTCAGGAAGCGCTGTGTAAGGGCATCCGTTCGCTCGAGCCGCACACGCCGTGGCGCGCACCGGCTGAAGTCACCACCGCGCTCCTTCGCGAAAAGCTGACCGTGCCCGGCCCCGATCGCATTCACTGGCTCTTCGAAGCGCTCGAACGCGGCCTCACCCGCGAAGAAGTCTGCTCGCTCACAAAAATAGATCCCTGGTTCATTCGCCACATGGAAGAAATGGTGGCGCTCGATCGGCGCGTGGCGGCTACTTCTTTTCACGCCGCTTCACCCGAACTTCTTCTCGAAGCCAAGCGCTCCGGTGCGAGTGACGAGGAACTGGCGAAGCTCTGGAAGACAACCGCCGCCGAAGTACGCGCGCGCCGCAACGAGCTTAGGGTTCAGCCGGTTTTCAAGCGTGTGGATACCTGCGCAGCCGAATTCGAATCCTTCACGCCGTATATGTACTCCACCTACGAAGAAGAGGACGAATCGAATCCTGTCGAACGCCCGAAAGTCGTGATCCTCGGCAGTGGCCCGAATCGCATCGGGCAGGGAATTGAATTCGACTATTGCTGTTGCCACGCCGCTTTCGCACTGAAAGAAGACGGCTACGAGACCATCATGGTGAATTGCAATCCGGAAACCGTCTCGACCGATTACGACACCTCCGACCGCCTCTACTTTGAGCCGCTCACTCTCGAAGACGTGCTTGCGATTCTCGATCGCGAAAAGCCGCAAGGCGTCATCGTCCAGTTCGGCGGCCAGACACCGCTGAATCTGGCCCTTGAGCTCAAGCGCAATGGCGCGCAAATCATCGGCACCGACCCCGAATCGATCGACCTCGCGGAAGACCGGCGGCGCTTCGGTCGCCTCCTCGACGAAATGAAGATCCCTCAACCGCGTGCCGGCACAGCCCTCGCTCCGCAGGAAGCCGCTCGCGTGGCGTCCGAAATTGGACTGCCCGTGGTCGTCCGGCCCAGCTATGTTCTCGGCGGCCGCGCGATGGTGATTGCCTACGACCTCAAAACCGTCGAAGATTACGTCGCGCAAGCCGCGCAAATTGGAAACGCCTCCGACCCGCGCCGCCCGATTCTTATCGATCAGTTCCTCGAAGACGCCACGGAAGTAGACGTCGACGCGCTCGCCGACGGCGAAGACGTCGTAATCGGCGGCATCATGGAACACATCGAAGAAGCCGGCATTCACTCCGGCGATTCGTCGTGCGTGCTGCCGGCCGTCACGCTCAAGCCTTCGGTGCTCGAACGCATCCGCGACTACACCGCGCGGCTCGCACGCGCACTGAGTGTCGTCGGCCTGATGAATGTGCAGTACGCGATTCAGCGCGAAACGGTCTACGTCCTGGAAGTGAATCCGCGCGCCTCGCGCACGATTCCCTACGTAAGCAAGGCCACGGGCGTGCCGCTCGCAAAAGTAGCGGCACGATTAATGACCGGCCGCAAGCTGCGCGACATGAGCCTGCCCTACATTCAGACAAACGGAGTAAAAGAGCTCGCCGTGCGGGATTTCTACGCGGTGAAGTCACCGGTATTTCCGTTCAACAAATTCCGCGGCGTGGACACGATTCTAGGCCCGGAGATGCGTTCCACCGGCGAGGTGATGGGCATTTCCTCCACTTTTGGCGCCGCTTTTGCCAAAGCGCAGCTCGCTGCCGGACAGCGACTGCCGCAATCGGGCACAGTTTTCATCAGCGTGAACGATCACGATAAGCGTCACGTTACCGGATTAGTGCAGGACCTGCTGGCAGCGGGCCTCAGAGTCGTAGCCACGCGCGGGACTGCAGCGGCCCTCTCCGCGGCGGGGATCGAAGTCGAATCGGTTTTCAAGGTGAACGAGGGCCGGCCAAATATCGTCGACCTCATCAAGACCGCCAAAGTAAATCTGGTGATCAACACGCCGCTCGGCCGCGAATCTTTCTACGACGAAAAATCTATCCGCCGCGCCGCCATCCGTTACAACATTCCCTGCATCACGACGCTTTCCGCCGCTACCGCGGCCGCGAAGGGAATTCGCGCGATGGCCATGGCCGGCCAGGCCGTTGACGTTGCCGCGCTCCAGGATCTTCATCGCCGCAAGAATGCCGCCGCGGCCACGCGCGATTCCATCTCTGCTTCCAACTCCCCGGCGCCGAACCCGGCCGCCTGAGGTAAAATACAGCCATGAATCTTCACGGAATTTTTCCGCCTCTTGCCACGCCGTTCGCACCTGATGGCGCCATTGCGCCCGCAGAACTGCGCGACAACATCGGCCGTTACAATCGCATCGCCCTCGCGGGCTACGTCCTCAACGGTTCCACCAGTGAATCTGTCCTCCTGCGTTGGGAAGAAATTTATCGTTTGTGGGAGGCCGCGAAGAAAGCCGCCGCGCCGGGCAAGATTCTGATCGCCGGCACCGCCGCCGAATCCACGGCCGAAACCATCGAGCACACCAATCGCGCCGCGTCGCTGGGCTACGATGCGGCCCTTGTCCGCACCCCGCATTTCTACAAGCCCCAAATGAAGCTCGACGCGCTCTCGGAATTTTATCTGCGCGTCGCCGACGCTTCCCGCATCCCGGTTCTTGTCTATTCCGTTCCGATTTTCACAAATTTGCAGGTGGAAGCCCCGCTGATTGGCCTGGTTGCGAAGCATCCCAACATCATCGGCATGAAAGATAGCTCCGGCGACGTCGAAGGCGTCCGCAAGATCATCGCCGCCGCGCCGAAGACATTTCAAACCCTGGTCGGTTCGGCCTCCACGCTTTTCGAATCGCTCGAACTCGGCGCCTGCGGCGCTATTCTCGCCCTGGCCAACCCGTTCCCTGAACTGTGCGTTGAAATCTACGAAGCCTCGCGCTCAGGCGACTCCAAAAATGCTCACTCGCTCGGGCAGCAACTCCTGGCCCCTGCGAAAATGCTCGGCCCGCAATACGGCATCCCAGGCCTGAAATACGCCCTCGATCGCCTCGGCTACTACGGCGGCCCTCCGCGCCCGCCGCTCCTTCCGCTCGGCGAAGCCGCCAAGGCCGAAATCGACGCTATGCTCTCGAATCTAACCGCACATTCCGCGCATCTGTAATAGTGCCTTCGCGAAATTGAATTGTGCCGTCGGAGGGACTCGCCATCTGTTGTCTACCCAATTCGCTTCCTCGAACGTGGCCGCGCGCCCTTCCCGCTGCCGGGCGATTGTTCGCACTCGATTGCGCATTTGCTGGCAGCGCATTTGCTAACTTCCGGCTCCGCCACCCGTCCCACCTGCATTGTTGCCGCAAAAGGGCGCGTGTATCATGACAACCTCCATGGAGCCTCACTGCCTTCCTTTCCGCGAAGTACCTCACACCACGAAGCTTTTCGCCGCCTTCACCGAAGAATTCAGGCGCGTCCAGCGGTACCTCAGCCACCCGCCCACCGAACCCGGAATTCTCGCCGCCGCCCGGGAAATTCGCCTCGACCCTGAAACCCGCCGCACCGTCGTAGAAGTCCTGCGCGAACAGAATGCGCGTTTCGGCCCAGGCTCCGAGCTTCCGCCCGAAACCGCCAAAAATCTCGACCGCCTCGCATTAGGCGCCGTCGCGATTGTCACGGGCCAGCAAGTTGGTCTCTTCTCCGGCCCCGCCTACAGCATCTACAAAGCGGTCACCGCTCTGCGTTGGGCGGATGCGATCACAAGCAAAGGCACCCAAGCCGTGCCGATCTTCTGGCTCGCCACCGAAGATCACGATCTCGCCGAAGTGAATCATTCCGATTGGAACACGCGCGAAGGCCTCACCCGTTTCGAACTCCCCGCGCAGGAAGACGACGCCGACCGCCGCGTCGGTGAAATTCTTCTGGGCGACGCTGTGAAAGGGCTTGCCGCCAAAGCAGGTACCGCGCTCGAAGGCTCCTTTGCGGAAGAATTCGCAGCGGCTCTTCGCGAATCCTACGCGCCAGGGGAAACCTATGGCTCGGCCTTCGGAAAACTCATGGCGCGCATCTTCGCAGGGCGCGGAATTATTTTCATCGATCCGCTCGACGCCCGCCTGCATCACCTCTCCGCCGGCGTCTACCGCTGCGCTCTCGAAGAATCGCAGCCGCTCCGCGAAGCCCTGCTCGCCCGTTCTAAGGAGTTGGAAAACGACAGCTTCCACGCCCAGGTGAAGGTCACCCGCGAATCCACGCTTCTCTTTTACAACGTCAACGGCCGCCGCCAGCCACTGCGCAGCCGCAACGGAGACTTCACCGTGGGCAAGACGCGCTTCACCCTCGACGAACTCCGCGCCGCCATCGAGAAATCGCCCGAAGCTTTTTCCGCCAACGTTCTGCTCCGCCCCATCATCCAGGACACGCTTCTTCCCACCGCCGCCTACATCGGTGGCCCGGCCGAAATCGCCTACATGGCGCAGAACCAGATTGTCTACAAATCTCTTCTCGGCCGCATGCCTGCCATCGTCCCCCGCGCCGCTTTCACGCTTGTGGATCCGCTGATCGCCCGGATCCTTGCGAAATTCGATCTGGACGTCCGCGACGTTTTCCGCGGCCCCCAATATCTCCGCAAAAAAATGGAGCGCAAATTTCTGCCCAAGTCTCTCGCCAGCCGCTTCGATTCCGACGAAAAATCGCTGCGCCGCCTGCTCGATAAATACCGCACCCCGCTTGCCGGCCTCGACAGTACCTTGGGCGGTGCTCTCGACTCCGCCGAAGGCAAGATTCTCTATCAGTTCCTCAAGCTAAAAGAAAAAGCCGGCCGCGCCGAAAATCAGCGCACCGGCATCCTCAATCACAAAGAATCCATGATTCTTTCCGCCCTCTACCCGCACAAGGATTTGCAGGAACGATCGCTGTGCATGCTTCCCTGGCTCGCCCAGTACGGCACCGAACTTCTTGATAACCTCTCCCGCAACATAGACCTCGCCGCGCCGCAGCACCATCTGCTTTTCCTGTAGCCCGGTTCCTCCGCCGAATCCTTTACTTCCTCGACCTCCGCTAACCCCCCGCCCCTGCTTATCCTCACCTCCCGTGCTAATATGCAGCGAACACTACGACTTCGTTCTAAGGAGTGCACATGAGAATCACACCAGGGAAACAAAAAGGGATGAAAGCAGTTTCCGACTTGCGCGGCGTGATTGCCGCTGCCGCCATGGATCAGCGCGGCTCGCTCAAGAGCGCCATCGCCAAAGAAAAAGGCGTGGACAAGAGTGCTGTCACCCCGCAAATGCTCGAGGAATTCAAGATCGCCGTCACGCGTGTACTCACTCCCCACGCCAGCGCCATCCTGCTCGATCCCGAATACGGCCTGCCCGCTGCGCGCGCCCGCTCTTCAAATGCCGGTCTGCTCTTGGCCTACGAAAACAGCGGCTATGACAATACTCGCTCCGGCCGGCTGCCTGACCTTCTCGACATCTGGTCCGTTCGCCGCCTCGTCGGCGCCGGAGCGGATTGCATCAAGATTCTTCTCTACTACACGCCTTTTGACTCCCACGAAATCAATGACATCAAGCACGCCTGGGTGGAACGCATCGGCGCCGAATGCATCGCCCTCGACATTCCATTTTTCCTCGAGTTCGTGGGTTACGAAGAAGGCGGAGACGAAAAGACGATCGAGTTCGCGCGCAAGAAACCGGAGATCGTCACCAAGAGCATGGAAGAATTCTCGAAGCCGCAATATGCAGTGGATGTTTTGAAAGTCGAAATCCCCGTCAATATGACCTACGTCGCAGGCAGCAAAGCCTGCAAAGGCCCGTCCGCCTACACTCGCGACGAAGCCAAGAAATATTTCCGCAGCGCCGCCGCGGTTGCCAAAAAGCCTTTTATCTATCTTTCCGCCGGCGTCAGCAACGACGTCTTCAATGAGTCGCTCGAACTGGCCGCCGAAGCCGACACAAATTTCTCAGGCGTCCTCTGCGGCCGCGCCACCTGGAAAGAAGGCATCCCCGTCTACGCCAAGCAGGGGGTGAAAGCCCTCGAAGACTGGCTCAACGACCAGGGCGTAAAAAATATCAACAACGTGAACGCGCGCCTGAAAGCAGCCAAGCCCTGGTTCAGCTTTTACGGCGCCAATTCCGCCGCCGCCCTCGGAGACTGAATCTCCGGATTCACACTTATACGGAAGTAGATCGAAGTGCATCTCGTGAGGACGAAGAACGCCTCCTCACCCGACGCGCCGTCATCCTGAGCGCAGATTCGCGCAACAGCGCGAATCGTAGTCGAAGGATCCCTCTTCGAGTCGAAGCGTCCTAATACCGCCTCCAACTCTTCTCGCGTATATTGGTTCCAGGATGGCCGCACACGCGCCACAGCACGTGCCTGCGTTACAATCTTCATTCCACCCATGAATCTCGGTGTTTACATCCAGGTCCCGTTCTGCCAAACAAAATGCACCTACTGCAATTTCCACACCGGCGTCGTCTCCCGCCATCGTTACCAGCCTTATGCCAGCGCCATCTGCCGTGAAATCGAGCAGGAAGCACGGAATTCAGAGGTGTGGGAGGGCGGGGTTTTAACCCCGCCGTTAGCCACGAATGATCCCGGGGCTTTAGCCCCTGAAGTCAATACAAGCGTCGACACCGTCTACTTCGGAGGTGGCACTCCCAGCCTTCTCGCCCCTGATTCCCTTGCGCAAACCCTCCACGCTCTCCGCTCTCGCTACGAATTCGTCGCGCCCGAGATCATCCTCGAAGCCGACGATGCGTCTAGGATCGTCATCCTCAGCGAGCAACGCGAGCGAAGGACCTCTCTTTCTCGTCCCGAGATCACCCTCGAGGCAGATCCCGAAACCATCACACCCGAAAAAGCCGCCTCCTGGCTCGCCGCAGGTTTCAATCGCATCAGCCTGGGCGTCCAGTCCTTTAACGACCGCGAACTCCAAGCCACCGGCCGCATGCACCGGCGCGCCGGCATCGCCCCCGCCACCGAAATCCTCCGCGCCGCCGGAATCGACAACATCGGCATGGATCTCATCATCGGCCTCCCGTACCAGTCGAGCGAGTCCTGGGAACAATCCGTCAGCGAGCTTCTCGCCCTGCGCTCCGAACACATCTCGATCTACATGATGGAAATCGACGAAGGCAGTCACCTCGGCAAAGAATCTCTCGCGGGTGGCACGCGTTACAGCGCCGCCGCGATTCCCAGGGATGACACCCAAGCGGAATTCTACGAATCGGCATGCGCGCGTCTCGCGGCAGCCGGTTACGATCATTACGAAATTTCCAACTGGGCGCTCCCGGGCCGACGCTCGCGTCACAATCTGAAATATTGGCAGCGCGAGCCTTATTTGGGCTTCGGCGCCGGAGCGCACTCCTTCGATGGCCGCACCCGCTGGGCCAACGTTCACGATTCCGCTCGCTACGTCGCCATGATCGAGCAGCGAATTTCCCCTCGCGAACAAGTCGAGCCGATCACACCGGAGCAATCCTTGGAAGAAGAATTTTTCCTCGGCCTCCGCCAGCTTGACGGCATCGACTTGGCTCGCATCGAACGTGATTACGCCTCACCCAGCACAAACGGTGCCCGCGCCCGCTTCGCCGCAATTCGCCGCCAAATCGAGTCTCTCCGCGCTCAGGGTCTTCTCGAACTTCAAGGCAGCCACCTGCGCCTCGCTCCCAACAGCCTCACCGTCTCCAGCTCCATCCTCGCCGAGCTCCTCACATGACAGTCGAATCCGAACGAACAACACTTGCGCGCGTGTTTTTCCGTGCTAGCCTTATTCCCGCAAAATAGTTCCTAATTTGGTGGAAAAAAACGCTCATGATTCCGGTCGACCTTCGTAGCGACACCGTCACAAAACCAACTCCCGCGATGCGCCGCGCCATGGCCGAAGCGGAAGTTGGCGACGACGTTTACGGCGAGGACCCTACCGTCAATTGCCTGCAGAAACGCGCCGCCGAAATTTTCGAAAAGGAAGCCGCACTCTGGGTTCCCACCGGCTGCATGGGCAACCTGCTCGCGATCAAAGGCTGGGCGCCGCCCACCAGCGAAGTCATCTGCGAGCAGCAAGCTCACATCAATCTCTACGAGCTGGCGTCGCTCTCCGCCATCGCCGGTTGCTTGCCGCGTCCCGCGCCCGCGCCGGAGGGCATCCTCAGCTGGGATTTGATCGAGCCGCTCATCCGCCCGAAAATTTATTACGATTCGCAGACGGCTCTCGTCACGCTCGAAAACACCAACAACATGCGCGGCGGCACCGTCTATCCCAAAGAAATTTCCGACACCATCTGCGACCAAGCGCATGCCGCAAATTTAAAAGTGCATCTCGATGGCGCCCGAATTTTCAACGCATCCGTTGCGCTCGGCCGCAGCGTCGCCGATCTCACCCGCAAATTCGATTCCGTCATGTTCTGCCTCTCGAAAGCGCTCGGCGCACCCGCCGGCTCGCTGCTTCTGGGCCCGCGCGACTTCATCGAGAAAGCTCACATCGGACGCAAACTTCTTGGTGGCGGAATGCGCCAGATCGGAATTCTGGCTGCTGCGGGATTAACCGCGCTTGAGGAAACGCCAAAAATCCTGTATCGCGATCACGAGAATGCCCGTTACCTCGCGGAAGGGCTTGCGAAAATCAAAGGTGTGGCCATTGATCCGAAGAAAGTGGCCACCAACATCGTGATTTTCGATGTGCGCGCCACCGGCCGCACCGCGGACGACATCTGCTCCGATCTCGGCAAACACCAAATCCTCTGCGGCTCGTCCGACAAGTACGCCATCCGCATGGTCACTCACTACGACGTGGACCGCGCCGGAATCGAGCGAGCGCTCGCTGCCACCGCAGAAGTCATCGCAAGCCGCGCCCCCGCGGCGGCAGCGCACTAGTTCAGGAGAGAAGTTTGAATACTTCGCAAAATCGAAAAGCTCTTGGGGCCGGCGTGATCTTAATTCTGATAGCAGGTGGACTGATGACCATTCAAGCAGGAGGCTCGGCCGAAGCCGCGATCCAAACCTCGGAAGAATCTGCCAGCGTCACACCCGAAGGCGCGCGCAAATTCATCGAAAGAGACGACGCTCTTCGATTTGTGGATTCGCGCCGGCCGTGCGCGATGGGTCCAGCAGACTTTCATCACCCACGACACGGAAATTCTCTCCGCGCAAGCGGACCAGGTGGTGAAAGCGACCACCGCCGATCTCGCCGCGTAGTCGAATCAATACGAACACCTGAAACTGCCGGAAGAGGTCGCGCGAAAAAGCTCTCACCGGCCAGAGGCAAATGGATGCCTCGGCCATGCTCGAATACTTCGCCCCCCCTAAAAGCCTGGATCGACGAACAAAACAAGAAAAACGGCGCCGAAGAAGGCTGGTAATCAGCGATGCGAGCCGAATCAGCGGTGGGTTTTGCGCCCCGATATGGTATAAATGAAACCCACAGTCGCATATATCCATAATTTATAGGGAGGACTCTTGGAATTCGCACTGACGGATGAACAAAAGCAGCTGCGGCGCACGGTGCGCGAGTTTGCCGATGCCGAAATTCTGCCCCACGTGATGGAGTGGGACGAAGCTTCCAAGTTTCCTTCCGAAATAATTCCCAAGCTTGCTGAAATGGGGTTTCTCGGCGTCATCTTCCCGGAAAAATATGGCGGCGCGGGAATGGGCTACGTGGAGTACGCCATCATCATCGAGGAACTCTCGCGCGTCGATGGCTCCATCGGAATCATCGTCGCCGCGCACAATTCGCTGTGCGCTAATCACATCTATAAGTTCGGAACCGAAGAGCAAAAGAAGAAATACGTCACGCCGCTGGCGCAAGGCAAAAAGCTCGGCTGCTGGTCGCTGACGGAACCCGAAGCCGGCTCCGACGCTGGAGGCACACGCACCGCCGCGGTCCGCAAAGACGGCGGCTGGCTCATCAATGGCTCGAAAACTTTCACCACCAACGGGCACTATGCGGATATCTGCGTGGGAATGGCGGTGACCGACGCTGCGAAAAAGAGCCACGGCATTTCAGCGTTCATCATCGAGAAGGGAACTCCGGGATTCCGGCCGGGGAAAAAAGAAAACAAGCTGGGCCTGCGCGCCAGCGACACGTCCGAAGTCGTTTTCAGCGATTGCAAAGTACCCGCCGAAAATCTGCTCGGCAAAGAGGGCGAGGGGTTCGTCAACAGCCTGCAAATCCTCGATGGCGGCCGCATCTCGATCGCCTCGCTTGGCCTCGGAATGGCGCAAGGCGCTTACGAATGCTCGGTAAAATACGCCAAGCAGCGCAAACAATTCGGCAAACCCATTGGCGATTTCCAGGCCATTCAATTCAAGCTCGCCGACATGGCCACACAAATCGAAGCCGCCAGGCTTCTCACCTACCAAGCTGCGTGGCTCGCCGATCGTGCCATCGCCGCTGGCGACCACGATTCGCGCATCACGCGCGAATCCAGCATGGCCAAGCTCTACGCCGGAGAAGTGGCCGTGCGCGTAGCCAACGAAGCCGTGCAGATTCACGGCGGCTACGGCTTCATCAAGGATTACCCGGCCGAAAAATATTATCGAGACGTGAAACTCTGCACCATCGGCGAAGGCACCAGCGAGATTCAGCGCCTCGTCATCGCCCGCCAGATTCTCGGCAAGAAATAATTGCTACCTGTGCGAGAATTATCCCCGGCCGAATGACCGTTTCCGTTGAAAACTGGGCAGAACAGGTGCGGGCTGGCGACGTCCGCGCGATTTCGCGCGCCGTCTCCGCGATCGAAAACCGCTCGAGCGAAGCGGAAGAAATTCTGCGCCAGGTTTTTCCCTACACCGGCAATGCCTATTTGATCGGCATCACCGGCGCGCCGGGCACGGGCAAGAGCACCCTGGTCGACCGGCTGGCTGGGCACTATCGCAGCGAGAAGAAGACGGTGGGCATCATTGCGGTGGACCCATCGAGCCCGTTCACGGGCGGCGCCATTCTGGGCGACCGCGTGCGCATGCAGGGGCATGCCACCGACTCAGGAATTTTCATTCGCTCGATGGCCACGCGCGGCTATCTCGGCGGCCTGGCGCAAGCCACCGGCGACACAGCACTGCTGCTCGATGCGGCCGGGAAGCAGATGATTTTGGTCGAGACCGTCGGCGTGGGCCAGGGCGAGATTCAAATTGTCCGGCTGGCGGACTGCACGATTGTGGTGCTGGTGCCGGGCATGGGCGACGACGTGCAGAGTCTGAAGGCCGGCCTGATGGAAATCGGCGATATTTTTGTGATCAACAAATCGGACCGCGAGGGCGCCGACCGTTTCGAGCAGCAGCTTCGCGGCGTGCTCTCGATCGTGCCGGAGCGGGAAGGTTGGAAGCCGCCGATTGTGCGCACGATCGCCACGGACAACAAGGGCATCGATGCAATGGCGCATCAGATCGAACTTTTCCGCGCGCATTTCGATCAGGCCCACGAGAGGCGCGCCCGCGAAGTGGCGCAATGGAAAGAATGGCTGTTGCGATTGCTGGAGAGCCGGCTTATGGAACGAGTGGTAGGAGCGCACATGAATGAAGCTCAGTTCGACGCACTCGCGGCGGACGTGGCAGCGCGAAAGAAAGATCCTTACGCCGCGGTGAACGAAATTCTCGCCCGCGCGGGAATCGGAGTGAAGCGTTGAAGCTGGGCGGCCTGGAATTTCACATCATCGACGCCGGCCGCTTCGCTCTCGACGGCGGCGCGATGTTCGGCGTGATTCCCAAGCCGATGTGGGAGAAAAAAGCGCCGGCGGATGCGCGCAATCGCATCGCGATGGCGATGAATTCGTTTCTGGTCTATGCCGGAGGCAAGCGCATCCTGATCGAAACCGGCGCCGGCGACAAGCACAACGATAAGTTTCGCGACATCTACGCGCTCGACGGGCCGAACCTGCTCGACAGCCTTCGACACTACGGTTGCCAACCTGATGATATCGATATCGTGGTCAACACTCACCTGCATTTCGATCATTGCGGCGGCAACACGCGCATCGTGAACGGCAAAGTGGTTCCCACCTTTCGCAACGCGCGCTACGTGGTGCAGCGCGGCGAATTCGAGCACGCCAAAAATCCCACCGAGCGCGACCGCGCCAGCTATTTTCCAGATAATTTTATGCCGCTCGAAGCGGCCGGAAAGCTTTCGCTGATTGGAGACGATCGCGTGGTCGCGCCGGGAGTGGAGTTGATTCGCACGCCCGGGCACAACGCGGACATGATGTCTGTGAGGCTGCATGGCGGTGGCAAGGTGGCGTTTCTTTTCGATGACCTGGTCCCCATGACCGCGCATTTGCCCCTGCCCTGGATCATGGGCTATGACTTGTATCCGTTGCAAACGCTCGAGAACAAGCGAAAATGGATTCCGCAGGTGGTGCAGGGCGAATGGCTGGCGCTTTTTGTTCACGATCCTCACGTGCCCGCCGCTTATCTTCGCGAACGCGAGGGCAAGATAGAAGTCGAGCCGATAAAAGTGGATTGACGCATGGCCAAGTCCAGGAAGCGCGGCAAGACGAAAGAAGCGATCGAGATCGGCATTATCGGCGGCAGCGGTCTGTACGCCATGCCGGGCCTCACGGACACGCGCGAAGTGCGCGTGAAGACTCCGTTCGGCAATCCTTCCGATGCATTTATTACCGGCACGCTCGAAGGCTGTCGCGTGGCATTTCTTGCCCGCCATGGACGCGGCCATCTTTTCTCTCCGACCGACATCAACTATCGCGCGAATATTTTCGCGATGAAGATGCTCGGCGCACAGCGAATCATTTCCGTGAGCGCCGTCGGCTCTCTGCGCGACGATCTCCCGCCGCTCGATTTCCTGATCCCCGACCAATTCTTCGATCGCACGCGCCTGCGCGTCGCAACGTTTTTCGGCGGGGGCATCGTGGCGCACGTCGGCTTCGACAAGCCAACCTGCACACATCTTTCCGCGCACCTCGCGGACGCTTCCGAGCGCGCAGGCGTAAAGACGCATCGCGGCGGGACGTACGTCTGCATGGAGGGACCGCAATTCTCGACGCTGGCAGAATCGCACACTTACCGGCAACTCCGCTTCGACGTAATCGGAATGACGAACCTCACCGAAGCGAAGCTCGCGCGGGAGGCGGAAATCTGTTACGCGACGATTGCGATGATCACCGACTACGATTGCTGGCACCCGCAGCACGACGCCGTCTCGCTGAACGAAATTCTTTCCAATCTGAATCGCAATGCGGAGAACGTCCAGCGCGCGCTGAAAGAGGCGGTGCGCGAAATTCCCGAAGACCGCGCCTGCAAATGCGGGTCGGCGCTCGCCCATGCCATCGTGACCGATCGCAAGTTGATTCCCGCGGCCGCCAAGAAACGGCTCGCGCCCCTGGTGGGCAAATACCTTTCGTAATCCGGAGCGTGCATGTCACTGCTGGTTGTAGGCTCGGTTGCGTTCGACGGAATCGAAACGCCTTTTGGAAAAGTGGATAAGACACTCGGCGGCGCCGCAAGCTATTTCGCGCTGGCCGCTAGCCATTTCACGCCGGTGCGCGTGGTGGGAATCGTGGGCGACGACTTTACCGCGCGCGAAAAAGCCATTCTCGGAGGGCGCAACGAACAAATCGACCTCGAAGGCCTCGAGCACGCTCCAGGCAAATCGTTCTTCTGGGCGGGGCGTTACAACCAGAACATGAACGAGCGCACCACGCTCACCACCGAGCTGAACGTGTTCGCGAATTTTCAGCCCAAACTGCCGAAATCGTATCTCGACACGTCGTTCATCTTTCTGGGAAACATTCAACCCACGCTGCAACTTTCCGTCCTGAAACAAATGAAGCGCAAGCCTGTGCTCGTGGGCCTCGATTCGATGAACTACTGGATCGAGCGCACCGGAAGCGAGTTGCGCGAAACGCTCAGACACATTCAAGTGCTCGTGATCAACGACGATGAAACGCGCCAGCTGACCGGCGAGCACAATCTTACCCGCGCGGCCAAGGACATCTTCAAAATGGGCCCGAGAATCCTGGTGATCAAGCGTGGAGAACACGGGGCGCTGCTCGTCCATCGCGATTTTCTATTCGCAGTGCCCGCTTTTCCACTGGAAGAAGTTCATGATCCCACGGGCGCAGGCGATAGTTTTGCCGGCGGCTTTATGGGCTCGCTGGCCCGCGACGGCCGCGTGAACGAAAAGTCGCTGCGCCGCGCGATGGTATATGGTTCGGTGATGGGTAGCTTCGCGTGCGAACGCTTCGGTGTGGAACGGCTCACCACGCTAAAGCTGGGCGACATCAGGGCTCGCGCGCGGCGCTTTTCGAAACTCACGTCATTCACGTTGTAGTTTCGCAGCGGACACGGTCACCTGCCGGGCTGAAGGACCGCACGGTGACAAGGAAGGGTGCGATGCTCCACGACCTGACCATCGTAGTCGTCGAAAGGCTCCTGCTCGCCGCTTTGCTGGGCGGTGCGGTGGGCCTCGAACGTGAGCTCCGCCACAAACCCGACGGGCTGCGCGCGATGATGTTGATCTGCATCGGCGCGGCTCTCTTTACGATCATCGCCTACGAAATGGCGGGCGACGTGAAAGGAGACCACACGCGCATCGCGGCGCAAATCATTCCCGGCATCGGTTTCATTGGCGCGGGCATGGTGATTCGAGAGCGCGGCGCTGTGACGGGCATCACGAGCGCGGCCACGATTTTCATCATCGCGAGCGTCGGCATGACCATCGGAGCCGGCTTCCCGGTGACCGCAGTCTTCACCACGCTGCTTGTTCTCGTCGCGCTGATTTTTCTAGGCTTCGTCGAATACCGGATCGGCCTGCACACCCGTCTTCTCACATTCACGATGACCACGCCGCCCGGCGATCCGAGTGTTTTGGAGCGCGTTCACCAGATATTGCAAGAGTCCGGCATTCAGGCGACGCGCTGGAAGACGCACAGATCTCAGGCAGGTGCCGCGATTGTCGAGTTCAACGCGGACGTTGGCACGCCGAGAGAGCGCGAGTTGCTGGGCCGTCTCAATGCTTTCAAAGTGCATTGCGAAGCAGGTCCCGTGACGCCATAGATTTACGGCGCGAAGCATGCTGAGCGGGGAGCCAACCATTCTTCGCACACGGGAATCCGAGTTGACGGCCTGCGCGACGGATGCTATCAATTCGAGTATTCCCTCCATGGGCGGATTTTTTTAGAGGTTCTTCGGTTTTCCTCGCACGAAGAGCCGCGGGTTTCCGGGCCGAGCGGCGTCGGGGTTCCCGAAGGATTTCAGGAGGTTTTCTTGAAGCGTTTGCGGTGGACTGCGGCTGCTCTGTTGGCGTCAGCATTTCTGTTGAACAGCTGTTCCAGCGGTAATGGCCAGATACCTACGCCGTCCATCGGATCCATTTCTCCGGACAGCATTACCGCCGGCAGCGCCGACTTCACGCTCTTTGTCAGCGGAACGGGACTCCAGGCCGATACGATGGGATTTTTGGACGGCACTTCTCGTCCCAGCAAGTTCAACAAGACTACGGGCCAGATCGAAATGTCCATCACCGCGGCGGATGTCGCAGTTCCGGATGCGTCGGTTCAGGTGACCGTCGCAAATCCGTCGCCTGGCGGCACGTCCAACGCACTCACGCTTGTCGTCAATCCCGTTGCGAATGGCGCGCCTGCCATCACTGGGTTCAATCCTCCCAGCGCTGCGGCGGGGACGATGGGACCGTTCACCGTCAGCGTTGCGGGAACGGGTTTCGTGCCAACATCGGCCGTGAATTGGGACGGAAGCCCTCGCGCCACCACTTTCGTGAGTGCATCGCAGCTCACGGTGAATTTCACCACGCAGGATCTGGCCACAGCCGGTTCTGGAAGCGTATCGGTCTCGAATCCGGCGCCCGGCGGCGGCGTTTCTCCCTCGAAGAATTTCCCGGTCAATTAGCTAGTCGCGTGGTTCGTCGCGGGCGCGGCGTACGTCCCGGCATTTCGCCGTGTACCGCTGCTCTTATGTAAACCCTTCGCGCTGAGCTTCTGGACTCGCCTCCGGAAATTCCTTATTCTCGATTGCGCCACATGCCCCAACCTTTGAAGCCGCCCGCGCTACGCTCTGGCGATGCCATCCGCGTTCTATCGCTTTCAAGTCCCGTGGCAGAAGACCGGGTGAAAAAGGGCTGCGATGAATTGGTCAGGCTGGGCTTCCGGTTGCGATTGGATGAGGAGGAAGTCTTCGCCAAGCATGGGTTCTTTGCAGGGCCTGCGGAAGCGCGTTGTGCTGCATTGAAAGCGGCGCTTGCAGAGAAGGACACGCAGGCGATCATTTGCACGCGCGGCGGATATGGCTCCAATTATTTGCTCGATTGCCTCCGCCTCGAGGGAGCTGCGCCCAAAATTCTGTGCGGATTCAGTGACGTCACATCGCTACACGCATATCTCTGGCAGAAATTTCGCTGGGTCACCTTCTACGGCCCCATGGCCGGCGCGGGACTTGATCACGGCGCCGGAGCTCCCGAAGGATACGATTCGCAGAGTTTCACCCAGGCGATAAGCTCGTCGAAGGGCTGGTCCATCGCTTTGAAAGGTGAGTCAATCAATCCCGGTTCCAGCGAGGGTACGCTGCTCGGCGGCTGCCTAAACTTGATCGAAACAACGATTGGCACTCAATGGGAACAGGATGCCCAGGGCGCGATTCTGGTTCTCGAAGACCGCGCCATGAAGCCGTGGCAGGTGGACAAAGCTTTGATGCACCTGAAGCAAGCCGGAAAACTTCAGAGTGTGAGAGGCATCGTCCTTGGAGACTTTCCTGAGGGCAATCCGCCGGCTGGTACTGAGAGTGTAAAAGACGTGGTCCGTCGCGTCCTCGCGCCGCTCGGGATTCCCATCGTGTTCGGAGTGCCCATCGGGCACACTTCTCGGCCGATGCTCACGCTTCCATTAGGCGTTCACGCGCGTCTATCGGCCGATGGCGAAGGCAGGTTAGAAATTCTGGAGCCGCCTTGCGCTTCCTAACTTTTGTACCGCCGGCCTGCCCCGAGCTACGAAGGCATCTTGCCGGCATTTTTGACTTCGGTTTTCGTACCGCCGGCTTGTCCTGAGGCAGGAAGGGCCTCTGGCCGGCGTCTTTGACTTCTCTTCGAGGATTGCTTTGACGCGCGCCGAAAAAAACGCCGAACACATCCATCTCCTTGGAATTGCGGGTGCAGCCATGGCCCCGGTGGCAGGAATGCTGAAAGAGCGCGGTTTCCACGTCACCGGCTCGGACGTCAACGTCTACCCGCCGGCCTCGACGTTGCTCGATTCTCTCGGCATCCCGTGGAATGAAGGCTTCCGCGCGGAAAACCTGAAGCCTGTGCCCGATCTGGTCGTCATCGGCAACGTGATCGCGCGTGGGAATCCTGAACTCGAAGTAATCCTCGACGAAAAAATCCCGTACTGTTCGATGCCGCAGCTTCTCGAAGACTATTTCATCCGCAACCACACCTCGATCGTCGTGGCTGGAACCCACGGCAAGACGACCACCACCGCGATGCTCGCCTGGATTTTTCACGTCGCCGGGCGCCGGCCGGATTTTCTCGTCGGCGGCGTGGTCCCGAATTTCAACGATCGCAGCTACGGGCTTGGCGGAGGCGAAGAGTTCATCATCGAAGGCGATGAGTACGAAACCGCGTTTTTCGATCGTGGCCCGAAATTCCTTCACTACCATCCTGATGAATTGATTCTCACCTCGCTCGAATACGATCACGCGGACATCTACCCGGACCTCGAATCCATCGCTCTCCAGTTTCGCCGCCTCGTCAATCTCGTGCCCCGGCGCGGCCGCGTTCTGATCTGGGGTGAAAGCGCCGACCTGCGTCAGGCTGCGGCGAAAGCGTTTTGCCCGGTGGGAACTTTTGGCCTTACGCCTGAATGCGATTGGTGCGCGGGCGACATTCTGTGGCACGACGACGCCACGGAATTCCGCGTAGCTTACAAGGGCAGCGAAGTGACGCGCGTGCGCATGCCCGTGGCAGGGCGCCACAATGTGCTGGATGCTCTCGCTGCAATCGCAATCGCGTATGGACGCGCCGTCGAGTGCGAAGCAATCGAACGCGCCATGGCCACTTTTCAAAGCGTCCGCCGGCGGATGGAAACGAAAGGGGAAGCGGGCGGCGTCCTGGTGGTGGAGGACTTCGCGCATCATCCCACCGCCATTCGCATGACGCTCGAAGCGGCGCGCACGCGCTGGCCCGGGCGAAGAATCTGGGCGGCCATCGAGCCCCGGTCGAACACCATGCGTCGCAAGATATTTCAGGATGTGCTGCCGGAATCGCTGGCCGTCGCCGATGTGGTGGCCATCGGTCCGGTGAATCGCGCTCAACTGCTGGCCGATGAAGACCGCTTCTCGCCGGACGCGGTTGCCGAAGCGATTCGCAAGCGAGGCCGCACCGCACAGGCTTTTTCGTCGGCAGAGGCCATCGCCGAGTACTTCGCCGATAATGCAAAGCCGGGCGACATGGTCATGGTGATGTCCAACGGCAGCTTCGATGCTCTCTGCAACAAACTGCTCGACAAGCTCAAATCCCGTACAAGAGTTCGCGGATGACGCGTTGCGCGATTCTCAGAAGCCGATTTGTTTTCGCCGCTTGTTTCGCATTATTTATTGCCGCGCGACCCGCCGCCGCGACGATCGAATACAAGATTTCGCTCGCTCATCCCGAAAAGCACTTGTTTCACATCCAGATGCGGGTTCCTCTCGCGCCAGACCAGCGCGATCTGATCGTGGCTTTGCCTGTGTGGAACGCGCTCTACCAGGTGCGGGATTTTGCTTACCGCGTCCGCGATGTTCGCGCCGGCAAATCTTCAGCTGCCGAATCCGCGGCCGGTCCGTACAAATTGGACAAGCAAACTTGGCGCATTCCCGCTGTTGCGGCCGTAGACGGCGCGATCGAGATCGAATACTCGATATCCTGGGATGAAGCCGGCCCGTTCAATTCGCAACTGAGCTCGCACCATGCATTCCTGAATTTTGCTGAGACTCTCATGTATGTCCCTGACCGGCGCGGGGAAAATGTCGAGGTCAAGTTCACGGATGTCCCGCCCGACTGGCGATCGATCGCCGAACTTCCCTCTGGTGCAGCGCCCAACTCGTTCACAGCGGAAAGCTACGACAAGCTGGTGGATGCTCCGGTGGAAATCGGCAAGTTCGAGGAATTTGAATTCGATAATGCCGGCGCGCATTTCCGGGTGGTGGTCGATTCCAGGGACTGGAACCGCACGACGCTCGAGGATTCGCTGAAGCGCATTACGGGCTACGAAATAAAGTTGATGGGCGGCGCACCGTTCAAGGAATACACGTTTTTCTTCCACATCGGAGCGTATCCGGACGCGGGTGGCGGAGGGATGGAGCATGCCAACTGCACCGCGATTGGCGGCAGTTCCGTCGAAATGGTTTCGGCAATCGCCGCGCATGAATTCTTTCACGCCTGGAACGTGAAACGAATCCGCCCGCAGAGCCTCGAGCCGGTGGACTACACGAAGGAGCAGTATTCGCGCGCGCTCTGGTTTGCCGAGGGTGTGACGAGCACCTACGGCTCGTTCACGCTCGAGCGCAGCGGCATCTGGGCGAAAGACAAGTGGTACGTCGACCTCGCGCAGCAAATCTGCGAGCTGCAATCGCGCCCGGCGCACAAGTGGCAGAGCGTGGAGGAATCGAGCCTGGATACCTGGTTCGACAAATACGACGCGTACAATCTCCCTGAGCGCAGCATCTCCTACTACAACAAAGGCCAGATCATCGGCGATATGCTCGACCTCGCGATTCGCGACGCAACCGACAATCACAAATCTCTCGATGACGCGCTGCGCAGCCTCAACGACGCCGCCAAACAGGGCAAGTTCTACGACGAAAGCGAGGGAATCCGCGCCGTGGTGGAAGAAGTATCCGGCGCGAGCTTCGAGAATTTTTTCCGCCGTTACGTATCGGGGCTCGACGAGATTCCCTACGACCAGTTCATGGTCCGCGCCGGACTCTCTCTTAAGATCGAATCGCGCAAGAGCGGGCTTTTTTGCCACACGTTCGGCGGAGGGGCCTGTCGTCGCCTCCGTCACACCGGGAAGCCCCGCGCAAGCTGCCGGCTTGCGCGCAGACGATCTGCTGTTGGAATTGAACGGTGCGCCCATTTCGGCAAGAATTTCGGCCTGGTTCCGGGAACGGGCGCCGGGCGAAACAGTGAAGCTCAAGATCCGCCGCGATGGAGAGGAGCGCGAAGTGACGTTTGCGCTCGGCTCGCGCGAAGAGAACCATTGCACCGTGGTCGAGGTGCCGCATCCAACGGTAAAGCAGCTGCGCATCCGCGCGGGCCTGCTGCGCGGGACGACCGAGTAAGGTGCGAGAGCAAGAAGACGCGCGGGCGCGCAACTCTTCGCTCGACCGCAAGCACAGTTCGCGTTCACAATTGCAACGCGAAAAATGATACGAACCATCGCCGTCGTTCTGTTCCTCTCGCTCGCGCTTCTGCTGGTGATGCCGTTCTTCATCGTATGGACGCTGCTTAGCGGCTCGCCCGACGCGATGTACGAAATGGCGATGAAGACGGTGCGCACGTCGCTGCGTATCGCGAAAATCAGGGTGCGCGTGGCAGGCCTCGAGAATATTCCTTCCGGCGTGTGCATCTTCGCTGCGAATCACATTTCCAATGTCGACCCGCTCGCGTTCGTCCCTGCGATTCCGCGGCGCGTCTCCATCCTGCTGAAGAAAGAACTGTTCCGCATTCCCATCCTGTCGACGGCCATGCGGCTCGCGAAGTTTGTCCCCGTCGATCGTGCCGATAAAGAAGCGGCGGCTGCCAGCGTCGATGTTGCCTTGCGTGTGTTGAAGGAGGGACTCTCGTTCGCTGTGTACCCGGAGGGCACGCGCAGTCCCGACGGGCGGTTGAAGCCATTTAAGAAAGGAACTTTCGTGCTGGCGATTGAAGCCGGCGTGCCTATTGTTCCGGTTTCGCTTTCCGGGGCGCAGCACTTGATGCGCAAGGGCGAGTGGACGATGCGGCCGGGAGAGATCGTGGTGCGCTTCGGCCCTGCTGTGGATGCGTCGCAATATACGATGGAGCGGCGAATGGAATTACTGGCGCGCGTCGAAGACCTCGTCGCGGCAGGATTGCCCGAAGATCAGCAGCCGCTGGCCGCGCCGGATCACGCCGATGAGAAATCTCAGCGGCAGTAGTAGAATGCCCCGGTGAACGTGACTTGGTAGAAGGGGACTTCGATGAAGAAATACAGATGGCTCGCGCTTTTGCTGCTGCTTCCTCTCCTGGTCGCATTCGCGGACGATGACCTCGCCCATCGTTGGGCCTACGACAAAAATCAGCCGCTCGAAATGTCGCAGGCCAGCGTGCAGGAACGCGACGGAATCAAAGTCTACGACATCAGCTACAAAGCCCCGGTCGGCGATCGCGCGTTGCTCGTCGGGCCGAACGGCGGAGTGGTGACGGCGTATCTCGTGGTGCCGCCGGGGAAGGGGCCGTTTCCGGCGATTATTTACGGGCACTGGTGCATGCCCGGCTCGGAGAAGAAAAACCGCACCGAATTCCTGGACGAAGCTATCGTGCTGGCGCATTCGGGAGCGATCTCTCTGCTGATCGATCACGTGACCGTGCATCCTGGCTTTGTGGAGGACAAGTCGCCGCTCAACGAGCAACAGATCGCCGTCGAAGTGCAGCAGGACATCAACATTCGCCGTGGCGCTGATTTGTTGCTGGCTCGCGCGGACGTGGACCCGAAGCGGCTCGCGTACGTGGGGCACAGTTGTGACGCAGACGCCGGCGCATTTCTGAGCGGCGTCGACAAGCGATTCAAGGCTTTTGTGCTGATGGCCGGCGGCTGGCCCGATGACACATTCAGAAAATCGTCTGTGTATCAAGAATACCAGCAGAAGATAGGCGCAGAAAAGTTTGACGCGTTCCAGGCCAAATATTCCTGGACGGATACCGGAAAGTACCTGGCGCATGCGGCGCCGGCGGCAGTGTTCCTGCAGTTCGCGAGCAACGAGCGCTTCTTCACTGCCGACATGGACAAAGATTATTTCGCGATGGTGAGCGAGCCGAAGAAGATGAAGACTTACGAAGCGCAGCACGCGCTGAATGCGGAAGCGACGCGGGACCGTGTGGCTTTTCTCGCGGAGCAGCTCTCGTTCAAGGCGCCGGATGCGAAAGCTGTGGCGGCGATTCCGGCGCTGTTTCAGCCGCCCTGGCCGAAGGACGACTGACAGGGGATTCACCCCGCGCCGCGCCGCCGATTGGCCAGTCATTTTTCTACCTTATTTGTTCACTTAGCGCTTCCGGGCAGGCTTGTTTCTCGTTCGCACACCTGCTGAGTTGCGCGTTTTTCCTGCTGAGTGAAGGCTTGCGACTTCAGCGCGGAGCTCGCGCAATTCTTTTTGCAATTCCGGCAAGCGGTTGAAGACGGCGATGGATTTTCGCCAGGCTAAATTGTCCATGGCCGGGTAGCCGGAGTAGAGCGCGCCGGCGGGAACATCACCGGGGACGCCGCTTTGCGCGGTGAGCGTGGCGCCGTCGCCGATGGTGAGGTGTCCTGCCGAGCCGACTTGTCCTGCAAGAATGCATTTGTTGCCCACTTTTGTTGTGCCTGCCAATCCAACCTGTCCGCAGAGCAGCGTGTCGTCGCCGACTTTGCAGGCGTGTCCTACCTGAACCATGTTGTCGAGTTTGGTGCCTCGGCCGATGCGCGTTTCTCCCACGGTGGCGCGATCGACGGCGCTGTGGGCCTGAATTTCGACGTGGTCTTCGATGACCGCGATGCCAACCTGGCTCATCTTGTACCAGCTGCCATCGTCACGGCGAGCAAAGCCGAAGCCATCGCTGCCAACAACGACGCCATTCTGCAGGATCACAAAATCGCCTATGCGGCAGTACTCGCGCACGACGCAGTGTGAATGGGCAAAGAAGTAGTCGCCGATTTTGGCGCCACGATAAATGGAAACGAAGCTGTGGAGGACGGAGAGGCGGCCGATTTCGACGTGGCCGTCGACGAAGCAGTAGGGGCCGATGTAGACGCCGTCGCCGATTTTCGCGGAGGCGGAGATGACGGCTGTGGGATGGATTCCGGGAATGATGGACGGTGCAGGATGGAGAAGCTCGATGGCTCGCGCGAAATCGAGATAGGGATTGGAGGAGCGCAGCGCCGCGATGGGAATGCCGGGCTCGCTGGGCGAGACGAGGATCGCAGAGGCGCGGGTGGTACGGAGCGCGGAACGATACTTGCGATTGGTGAGGAAGGTGAGGTCGCCGGGTTTGGCGTCCTCGATTCCGGCAACGCCTTTGATTTCGAGATTCGGATCGCCTTCGAGTTTGCAGCGGAGCTTTGCGGCGATTTCGTGAAGTTTCATGCGGACTCTCCTTGGCGCCCGCATTGTATTCTGATTTTTGGCGTGGAATTCAGGGAAAAGGCGACCTGCGCAGAAGCGTCGGGGATGCAAACAGGGCAATTTGTCTCGATTAGAAAATCGGAAGAGGGTCATAAGATAAAAGTTATTGAGATTTCTAATCGCGGTGTCTCGATTAGACAAGCAGTGGTAGTGATGAGTGGCGAGTGAGGAGTGAAACCATCGGAGAATCCAGCGGGGTGGGATGAAAAACCGGCGAAAATTTGCGACTAGAAATTATTAGGTTGCTGATTCTTAGGGGCTTGCGGGGGGAGTTAATCGCGGATTTGCGATTAGGGGTTTGGGCGGTTGGGATAAGACGGGATTCGTAGGCTGTTCAGTTATCGGTGCGGCAACTGCGCATAGGCTCTTCGTCGGCGCAGAGCCTCCTCTGGGCAAGCAAAAGTGCCTGCAGGGAAACGAGGGAAGCAGGGGCCAGCAAGGTGGTGCTGCTCGGGACAGGCACACCCATCCCCGACCCTGATCGCTCTGGCCCCGCAACAGCTATCGTTTGTCGGCGAGCGCGCGTATCTTGTTGATTTCGGACCCAGTGTGATACGTCGCGCAGAGGCTGCAGCTCTGCTGAGAAAAATACCAGCGGTCGAGCCGGGTAATTTGAAGGTGGTATTCGTCATGCATCTGCATTCAGACCACACAGCCGGCTATTCTGATCTGATTCTGACGGGATGGACATCAGGCCGAACAGTGCCGCTTGAGGTGTACGGTCCCTCCGGGATCGAAGCGATGACCGAGCATATTCTGCAGGCTTATCGCATTGACATCGCGACGCGCACGAATGCGGAAGGAAACCAGCGGCGTTTTCCCGACGGAGCGAAGGTGAACGCGCATGACATCAAACCCGGAGTGATTTACAAGCGTGAAAAAGTGACGGTGACGGAGTTTGCGACCAAGCACTTGATGGAGAGTTACGGATACCGTTTCGATACGCCGGACCGGCGTATCGTGATCTCGGGCGATACGAATCCAGTCGAGGCCACGATCGAGGCTTGTGACGGGTGCGATGTTCTGGTCCACGAAGCGCAGGTTCTCGAATTGCTTGCCAAAATGCCGGATAGCATGAAGGCGTTTGATGTGAAGTACCATACGACGAACGAGCAGCTCGCGGAATTGGCGAACAAGGCGAAACCAAAGCTGCTCGTTGTCTATCACACCGTTAATTTTCCTCCAGGGATGGCGCCCCCCAGGCTTCTCGCGCCCAACGTTCCTGCGGACGGGCTCTACGCTCCGCCAGAAATGCTTGAGAAGGAGATCGGCTCACGGTATGCGGGGAAATTCGTAATTGGAAAAGACCTCGACGTGTATTAGGCAATTTTCCCAAAGAGCCAGGATGAGGAGTTATACGAGCACCTATTCTGAGAAGAGTTTGGGTTGTGTGGGTGATGAGGGCGCGGATGTGCGGGATTCGCGGGGGGCGCGGCGGGCGATGCCGACTACGCCGAGGACTTTCATTTCGGCGAGGGCTGAGCGCGGGATGAACATGCGCAGATTATTGCCGTGCAGGTCGGGGGGCGTGAGTTGAACGCCGGTGTCGAGCATGTCGAGCAGGTCGTTGGCGACGATGCCTTCCATCACGTCGTCGTCGCGGAAGCGGAGGCGGACCCAGAGGCCGTCGAGCTTGGGGCGGCTGAGAAAGGTCTTGCGCTCGGGCTCGAAGTCGTCAGTAAATTCGCGGACGAAGTAGATGGATTTCACGTCATCGAGAGCCAGAGAACGGTGCTCGCCGTCGAGGGTGAGAAGATCGACGGTGTCAGAGCGGCGCAGGGAGCTGGGGTTCAGGTAGCCGCGCACGGGTGTCCCGTCGAGATGCAGAACCACCACCTTCTTGTGGGTTGAGGACGCGGCAGCGCGGTTTTTAGCTGCTTGAGCCACAGAACGAGCCATTTTCGGGTAGATTCTTGCTAAGTTCCCGGATGTTATGTTATCCTTACGCGATTTTTTGTCAAGTTATTGGTGCTTAAAGGGTTAGCAGCGGAGCCACCCCGGATTGACCGTAAAAGGACACCTCCTAAAGTCGGCCTCGGTTATAGCCCTTGTTACCGTTATCAGCCGGATTTGCGGATACTTACGAGATCAGCGGGTAGCCCTGCTGCTCGGAACATCTCCCGCCGCTGACTCGCTTGTCCTTGTATTTGGCATTCCCAATGTAATACGGAGGATATCGGGTGACGGGGCCTTGGGGGCCGCGTTCATCCCGGTGTTTACGGGCTACCTGAAGGACAAGCCTCGGAGCGAGGCTTGGGATCTGGCGCAGAAGGTGTTCTGGGACATGGCGGTGGTCTTGGGGGCGCTGGCGGTGGTAGGCGTCCTATTCTCCCGGCAACTGGTCCACGTATATGCGCTTCTCTCGAGCAATCCGGCGCAATGGGAGCTGGCCGTCTTCCTGAACCGGATCGTGATTCCTGCCATGTTCTTCATGGCGCTGGCGGGAATCGCGGCGGCGATCCTGCACAGCTTCCGAATCTTCGCGCTGCCGGCGGCGACACCGATCTTTTTCAACCTGGTGATGATTCTTTTCAGCATCGGGATTATCTATCGCCCGGTGATGAGGATGGCTCCGAAGCAGTTTCAAACGCCCGCGGTGGCCATCGCGCTCGCTTTTTTGCTGGGCGGAATCGTTCAGTTTGCGATGCAGATTCCAGCGGTGGCGCGACTGGGGATGCAATTTCGTCCGAAAATTTCATTCAGCGATCCGGGTGTGCAGAGAGTGGGGCAGCTGATGGGCCCGAGCGTATTGGGCGTGGGCATCTACCAGATCAATTTTTTCGTAGACAAGATTTTTTACATGTCGTCGCGGCTTCCCTCGGGAAGCGTGATGTCCGGTTACGTGGCGGAGCGGATTATGCAGTTGGCTCTCGGCATTTTTGCAGTGGCGATGTCGACGGCGACGCTACCGACAATGTCGCAGCAGGCGGCGGCGAAAGAATTCGGGGAAATGAAGCGGACGTTTGGATTTTCGTTGCGAATCGTGTCGTTCATTGCGATACCGGCGGCGGTGGGGTTGATTCTGCTGCGCCAGCCGATTGTGCAAGTGCTGTTTCAACACGGGAAATTCGTGGCGGAATCCACGGCGCTGACGGCACGCGCGCTTTTCTATTACGCGCTGGGGTTGCCGGCGTTCGCAGCGATCAAACTGATTACGCCGATGTACTACTCGATGCACGACACGATGACGCCGGCGAAGGTGGGAGCGTACGCGCTGGCGTTGAATATTCTGTTTAATTCGCTGTTTTTGATTTTTTTTCTGAAGTATTTGTCGAACGGGAGTCCGGCGCTGGCGAGCTCACTGGCGGCGTATTTCAATTTTGTGCTGCTATTTGCGATTTTTCGGAAGCGCCATGGGCGGCTGGGGGCTAGGGGGCTGGCTGCGTCATTGAGTAAGATGGGAGCATGTGCCGCGGCGATGGCGCTGGTTTGCTATGGCGCGTTGCGGTTCACGCACTTCGCGGGTGTGAACGCTTTTCTCGGGCAGGCGGCGCTCCTTGCCGGAATCATCGCCGTATCGGGTGGAATTTATTTTGGATTGGCATGGCTGCTGCGCTGTGAAGAGTTGCGGGAATTTTTTCTTTTGCTGCGCCGTGCGGAACGCGTAGTGCCCGTGGGGGCGATGGGCGTTTAGAGAAGCGGTGGGATTACGGCTTTGGATTGAGGGCGGCAGGGCCTGCCGATAACGAACGACGGAATGGCACTCGAAGCGGATTTGCGGACGTTTTTAAGTTATCTGCGAGTCGAAAAAGGGCTCTCGGATAATACGATCCAGTCCTATCGCCGCGACATGCTAAAGTTCGTGGAATTTCTCGACAAGAAGAATATTGACACTGCGAAAATTCGCCGGACCGACGTGGTGGAGTTCATGGCGTCGCTCTACAAGCGGCGTCTCGACAGCCGTTCGGTGGCGCGGCATCTGGTGACGATCCGGCATTTTTTCCGGTTTGCTTTGCTCGAAGGATTCGTGAAGGAGGATTCGGCGGCGACGATCGAATCGCCGAAGTTCCGCCAGAGCCTGCCGTATTTTCTGAGCCTGGAGGAAGTGGAACGCCTGCTCGCGCAGCCGGATGTTTCTTCGGCCATCGGCCTGCGGGACAAAGCGATCATCGAGCTGATGTATTCGACGGGAATCCGAGTCTCCGAGCTAACCGGCATCCGCATGGGCGATCTGCAAATGGAAGCGGGATGCCTGCGTTGCACCGGCAAGGGGAACAAGGAGCGCCTGGTGCCAGTGGGAAAGAAGGCGCTGGCGGTGGTTGAAGCCTACATGAAAAAAGCGCGGCCCGAATTGCTGAAGGATGGCGCGTCGCCGCAGCTATTCTTGAATCAGCGCGGACGCCCGATGGATCGGATCACCATCTGGAAAATCATGGGCCAATACGGAAGAAAGGCGAAGTTGCGGAAACCCTTGAAGCCGCATACGCTGCGGCACAGTTTTGCCACACATCTGCTGGATCGCGGCGCCGATCTTCGCTCCGTGCAGATGATGCTGGGGCACTCGGATATTTCCACAACACAGATTTACACGCACGTGGTGGAAGAGAGATTGAAACAGGTTTACAAGGCGCATCACCCGCGCGCGTAGAAAGCTTCGCGCGGAATTCGCGGAAAGGCGTAACGCTCATGCCCGATTATATGTATCTGCTGGAAAGCAGGCTCTCGCCTGAACAGCGCGCGGTGCTGGAGCGCGTGCAGGAACTCTCGCGTTCGCAGGACGTGAACATCTACCTGAGCGGGGACGCGGTGCGCGATCTGATCTCCGGGCAGCCGATTCGCGATCTGGATTTTACGGTGGAAGGGAATCCGGTGCGGATGGTGCGCGAACTGGAGAAAGGCGGCGCGCGCACTTTGTGGGAGAGCGAGAAGCTGCGCCACCACGAAGTGATTTTTGCGGGCGACGTGGATGGATCGATTTCCGGCGCGCGGGATGATGTCTATGAGAAGCCCGGGGCCAAACCTGAGATCCGTTTCTCGGGGATCATGGAAGACTTGCGGCGCCGCGATTTTTCGATCAATGCGATCGCCATTTCACTCAATACGCAGTCGCGCGGCCTGCTGCTCGATCCTACGAACGGCCTGGCCGACCTGGAAAAACAGGAAGTGCGCGCGCTGACCAATCACGCGTTTACGAATCAGCCCATCCGGCTAATGCGGATTTTGCGCTACTGCGCGCGAATGAATTTCCGCATGGAATCGCGCACGCAGGAGTGGTTCGATCTGGCCATCGAACGCGGTCTGCACAAGAACCTGCAAGGCGCGGATGTTGGAAATGAAGTGCGTTCACTGGCGCGCGAAGATAATCCGGTGGCGACGCTGAAGCAGTGGGAATCGCACGATATGCTAGCTGCGATCCATGCGAATCTGCCTCGTCGAAAGCCGGACTACGACAGCTTGAACAAGTTGGCTCGGGTGCGCGGCAACTTGATGGAATCCGGGCTCCGGCCGCGGCTGAATGTGCCGGTGATGTATTACACGCTGGGACGACTGAAGGATCGCGAAGCGGCGGCGGCGATGCGCAATATGGAGCTGCGAGCGGGTCAAATCAAAGAAGTGGATGAGCTGGTGGGACACGCGCAGAGAATTGTTCAGGATTTAAAAGGACGCAAGACCAACGCGCCGAAGGATGCGTATTTCTATCTGGCAGCCGTGCCACCGGAGATGCTTGCGTTCATCGAAGTGGAAATGCCAAATCCCAAGACAATAGCGAAGATCAGGAGCTATTTGCAAAAATGGCGCCCGCTGCGGCTGGGGCTTCCCGTGGGTGAGCTCGACGCGCTGGGAGTGGCGCGGGGGCCGAAGTTCGACAAAATTATTGAAGAGCTTTTTGAATTGCAGCTTCGCGGAAGAGGACGCGATCCGGAAAGCCGCGTGAAGATTCTGCGGAATCTGGCGGGAATCAAAGAGGAACCAAAGAAAAAGCCGGAGAAGGAAAAGAAGCGCAAAGGCAAGGATGCCGGTGCGGCGGAAGGGAAGCGCGAAAAATCAAAAGGCGAGACTCCTGCTCCGGCCTCAGCGCCGGCAGCAGGCGCCGTGAAAGCGGCAGCGGCCGGCGAGAAGGCGTCGAGCGCGGCGGCGGGTGCGTCTGGGGCAAAAGCAAAGGCGAAAGGAAAATCGGCAAAGGCCGGCGCCGCCGCCAAACGCGCGCGTCCCGCAGGGAAGCCGAAAGGGCGAGCGGCAAAGTCCGGGCGGCGTTAGCGTCACTGCAAAAGATTTCGAAGTGCTGAAACGAAACGGCGAGCGTCGTGTGCGAATTTCAGCCCGGGGATTCCTGATGGCCGATTCCGCGAAGCTGGTTTAGAATAGATTTTGAATGGCTCCCCTGAATTTCGTTCACCTACACCTGCACACGGACTACTCTCTCCTGGACGGCGCTTGCGAAATCGGCGAATTGACAGCCGAAGCAGCGCGCCGGGGCATGCCTGCAGTTGCGGTTACCGATCACGGCAACCTTTTCGCAGCGGCCAACTTTTTCCATAAGGCCGGCACTCACGGGGTAAAACCGATCATCGGTTGCGAGGTGTATGTCGCCCCCGATAATCACAAGAATCGCGGCAGCGATGCGGAGCGGTCGAACCATCTCGTCCTGCTGGCTGAGAATGAAGAAGGCTATCGCAACCTGATTCAGCTGGTGTCCACCGGTTTTCTCGACGGCTTCTATTACAAGCCGCGCGTGGATCACGATCTGCTTCAGCAACACAGCAAAGGATTGATCGCGCTTTCGGCGTGCCTGCGCGGGGAAGTGGCAGACGCGCTCGTCTCTGAGAAATACGATCAGGCGAAAACCAACGCATATCGCCTGCGCGATATTTTCGGCAAAGGGAATTTTTTCCTCGAAGTGCAGGACCAAGGAATGGAGATCGAGACGCGCATCAATCGCGATCTCGTCCAGCTCTCGCGCGAAACCGGGATCCCACTTGTGGCGACGAACGATTGCCACTATCTCACGCGTTCCGATGCACACGCACAAGAAGTGCTGATGTGCATTCAGACCGGCAAGACAATGAGCGACGGCCAGCGCATGAAGTTCGCCACGGACCAGTTTTATTTCAAGACCGCGGAAGAAATGGCGGAGGTGTTTCGGGAGCTACCGGACGCCGTCTCGCGTACCGTGACGATTGCAGACCGCTGCAACGTGAAAATCCAACGCGTAACGAATCCGTTCCCGGAGTTCAAAGTTCCCGAAGGCGACACGGCCGATTCGTATTTCGAAAAGGTGGTTCGCGAGGGGTTTCTCACGCGGGCGCCGATGCTGGAAAAACTTGCGAGCGAGAATCGCCTGCGATACCCGCTGCCTGTTTACGAGAGCCGGCTGACGTCCGAAATCGAAATGATCAAGAAGATGCGCTTCGCGGGCTACTTTTTGATCGTTTGGGATTTTATTCACTACGCGCGTGCGCAGGGGGTTCCAGTGGGGCCGGGACGCGGATCGGCGGCAGGGAGCCTGGTCAGCTACGCGCTACACATCACAGACGTTGATCCGCTTCAATACGATCTTCTTTTCGAGCGATTCCTCAATCCGGAACGAGTTTCGCTGCCTGACATCGACATCGATTTCTGCATGCGGCGGCGCGGCGAAGTGATTGACTATGTGCGGCAGAAATACGGAGATAAGAGCGTCGCGCAGATCATTACCTTCGGAACGATGGCGGCGAAGGCGGTACTGAAGGATGCGGGGCGCGCGCTCGACATGCCGTATGGCGACGTTGACCGGCTGGCGAAAATGGTTCCCCCTACGCTGAACATCTCGCTCGAGGATGCGTTGAAGCAATCGCCGCAGCTCGATTCGATGCGCGAGAAGGACGAACGCGTGAAGGAGCTGGTCGAGGTGGCACTGCGGCTCGAGGGGCTGGCCCGCCATGCCTCGACGCACGCTGCGGGAGTGGTGATTTCTCCGCGCCCGCTCACCGAGATCGTCCCGCTATACAAGTCGAACAAAGACGAAATCTCCACGCAGTACGACATGAACGCGCTCGAGCGCATCGGCCTGCTGAAGATGGATTTTCTGGGCCTTACGACGCTGACGGTGCTGAGTGACGCGGTAAAGCTGATCAAGCAGAATCGTGGCACCGATATAGACCTCGACACGCTGCCACTCGATGACGAACCCTCTTATAAGATTTTCGCGCGCGGCGATACCTCCGGCATCTTCCAGTTTGAATCGCACGGCATGCGAGACATTCTGCGCCGGTATCAGCCGACGCGCCTCGAGGATCTGACGGCGCTCAATGCGCTCTACCGCCCCGGCCCGATCCAGGGCGGCATGATTGACGATTTCATCGCGCGCAAGCACGGCAAGAAGAAAGTCACTTACGATCTGCCGGAGTTGCAGGAAATTCTCACCGAGACCTGGGGAGTGATCCTCTACCAGGAACAGGTAATGCAGATTGCAAACCGCCTAGCAGGATTTTCGCTGGGAGATGCGGACCTGCTGCGGCGCGCGATGGGCAAAAAGAAGCACGAAGAGATGGCTGCCCAGCGCGAGAAATTCGTCACCGGCTGTATCGCGCGAAAAGTTCCACAAAAAAAGGCCGAGAAGATTTTTGATTTGATGGCAGAGTTTGCCGGCTACGGCTTCAATAAGTCGCACTCCTGCGCCTACGCGCTGCTCGCTTACCAGACCGCGTACCTTAAAACGCACTACCCCGTCGAATTCATGGCCGCGATGCTTACCTCCGAAACCGGCAACACTGAAAAAGTGGTGAAATACATCAACGAAGCCCGCAGCATGGGGATCACAGTGCTGCCACCCGACGTGAATTCCAGCGCCATGAATTTCACGCCGATAGGCGATCAGATTCGCTTCGGGCTCTGCGCCATCAAGAACGTAGGCGAAAATACGGTCACGGGAATCTTGCAGGCGCGCGAAACGCTGGGTAGCTTCACCAGCGTCTTTCAATTTTGCGAATCAATTGATACGCGCCTGCTAAATAAGCGCGTGCTCGAAAGCCTGGTTCGATCGGGAGCGATGGACGGCCTGGGAGCTCATCGAGCCCAGATGATTGCAGTGATAGACCGTGTGATGGAACGCGCACAAAAATTGCAGCGCGCACGGGAAGCGGGGCAGCACGGACTATTTGGCGGCAGTGCGGGAACGGCGACACCTATGCCGCTCGAGGAACTCCCCGACGTTGCGGAATGGCCTGAGCACGAGCTGCTTGCTGCGGAGTATGCGACGCTCGGCTTTTACATTTCGGGCCATCCACTCGATAAATATGCCGGCAGATTGAAAGACCTCTCCGCGATTGAGATTGCGACGATCGAAGGAAAGCGCAACGGTGAGGACATCGTCGTCGCAGGAATTATCGTTTCGTCGCGCCCGATGCGCTCGCGGCGTGGTGCCCGCTGGATGATCGTCACGCTGCAAGACCGCACCGGAGTGATCGAGGCGCTCGCGTTCCCCGAGGCGTTCCAGAAACTAGAACCGATTCTGAAAGCGGCCACGCCGCTTCTGGTGAAAGGCCGTGTCGCCGTCGAAGACGTGGGTACGCGCCTGATCGTTTCCGACGCGCGCGTGCTCGATCAAGTGTCTGATCGCGCGCCAAGCCTGCTGCGGGTTCGCGTGGATTTGAAAGCGCTCGATCCCGCCGTACTCGACCAGCTTGGCGAATTATTCACCAGAAGCCCCGGCCGTTGCCGGGTGGCGTTTGAATTGATTCAGGACGACGGCACCGAAGCAACGCTCGAATCGTCGAGCGCGGTGAAGGCGGATCGCGAGCTGGTGGAGCGCGTTCGCGCAATCTGCGGTTCGGATTCGGTTGCGCTCGTTCAGTAATCTGGTCTAATAAAATTGCGTTCAGTGAGTCATTCCGTGACGAAGAGAGAAAAACTTCGGGAACGGCTCCGCAGGCGCCGCGAACGCAGGAAGGCGATGAAAGCCGCCGCGAAGCTTGCGAGGCAGGCAGCAAATTCGAATGGCAACGAGAACATTGTGACCGCTGACCCGGAAACGCGAAATCCGCGAGAGAAAGAACGCGAACGGCAACGCGCCATCAATGCGCTCGAGCGCGACGTGGAGGAATTGGGCCGCCTTTCGCCAACCAAAGAGGGCAATGCCGAAATCGAGCGCCTTCGTCACGAAGTGGAAGAGCTGAGGCGCGAATTTTTTGCCAATATCAGCGCCTGGCAACGCCTACAACTCGCGCGCCACCCGCAACGCCCCTACACAGACGATTTCATCCGTCTTTTGTTTGAAAACTTCAGCGAAATTCACGGTGATCGCCACTTCTCGGACGATGCCGCCATCGTTACGGGCATGGCGTGGTTTCAAAGCAAGCCGGTGATGATCGTGGGAAGCCAGAAGGGACGCGATACCAAGCAGCGGCTCGCGCGAAATTTCGGCCAGGCAAAGCCGGAAGGCTATCGCAAGGCTCTGCGAGCCACACAACTGGCAGCAAAATTTGGCCGTCCCGTGATCGTCTTCGTGGATACCCAGGGCGCATATCCGGGTGTTGACGCAGAGGAGCGGGGCCAAGCCGAAGCGATTGCATTGAACTTGCGCGAGTTGGCGCGGCTCCCGGTTCCTATCATTGTGGTCATCACGGGAGAAGGCGGCTCAGGCGGCGCACTGGCGATTGCCGTGGGCGACCGCGTCTTCATGCTGGAGAATTCAGTTTATTCGGTGATTTCGCCTGAGGGCTGCGCTTCCATCATGTGGCGGGATGCTTCGAAGGCCGAAGCGGCGGCCGAAGCTCTGAAAATCACGGCGCGCGATCTGCTCGAGATGAAGCTCATTGACGGAATCATTCCCGAGCCCGAGGGCGGCGCCCATATGGATCCTGCCCTCACCGCGAAGCTGATCGAACCGTTCCTCGAACGTTCGCTACAGGAGCTCTTCCAGCTTTCTCGCGAGCAACTCGTTTCGCAGCGCTACGAGAAATTCCGGAAGATGGGCCAGTTCTTTACGTAAGGTTCGCACTCCACGACTCGCGTAGGATGCTCATGAGATGCCCACGGTATTTTGAACATGGCGACTAACACGCTGGCGAATTCAACGGATATTACGTGACATGATCGCGCCGGTCTTATCGGTTCTCTGTGGGCCATCTACGGAATTGTGCACGTGGTGATAGCGCTGGTTCTGATTTTCTTTAGCGGCGTCGCAACGGTGATGTTCGGCGCTCTCTTGACGCGCGTGCCGAATCCGTTTGCCTTGATGACGGACTTTTCACATTCTGTATGTCTTCATCATTGCCTGGAATATTGCTCTCAGGGATCGTCGCGCTCGTGGCTGCAGCGGGTTTGCTGGGCGGCGCGTCATTTGCGCGGAAAACTGTGATCCTGGCGGCGTTTCTCGCCCTTCCCGTCCTTCCCTTCGGGATTATGCTCGGGGTATACACGCTCATCGTGTTCTTGCCACGGGAACCCCGCCGTACATAGCTGGCTCCTCTGCGCGGTCATGGCGCGCGCTTAGCCCGTCTTCGCCTTTCGTCCGCCATTGGAGTATTGAACACGTTCCACCGAGTTCCCATTGCTCCGGGCCGCGCGCTGCTTTAGCTTCGACTCACGGGGTATTGACCATGTCAGAAAGCGGAGCGTCATTGATGTCGGATATTTTTCGGCCATACGAAAAGCTTGTAGAAATTTCGATCATGGGCAAAACGTTCCTGGTCCCCGAACGCAATTCACTTCTGCGCGCATTCCAATTCATCAGTCCGGAAACGATTCCCTACGGCCGCTTCTGCTGGAATCAGGAGTGCCAGTATTGCAAGGTGAATTGCCAACTTTCGGATGATGACCAGAGCCGTCCCATCCTCAGCTGTAAGTTCCTGGTGTCCGAAGGCATGGCCATCTCGGATCTTGCGCCCGAACTCATCGGCTGCCTGCGCACCAAGCTGGGCGCCGCAGCTAACAGCGCACCAGCGGGAAATGACAAAAGCCCGGAAGTCTAGAAAACCGCACTCGGATACCTTCTTGGTTTTTCATTTCTAACGAAGCTTGCGCGCGGAATGTCACCCAATTCCCACCCGCGAGCCCGAAATCACCAGCCGCAGCTTCCTAAGTTTCTGACGGGCAATATCCAACCGTTACGATGAAAGCCGGCATCGAAGCACCCAAGACGCGCGGTCTGTACTGAGTCAAATTTCGCAGTTCGGCTATCTTGAAAGGAGATTCATGTCTCTTTTTCACACCGTGGCGTCAGTTGTTGTCCTCGCTTCTGCCGTTTGCCTGAGCGAAGCTCGCTTACCCGTCGCTGAAAATGTGTACACGCAGGATATGGATCGCTCGATCAAGCCTGGTGATGACTTTTACGGGTACGCCAACGGAGGCTGGCTCGCCAGGGCAACGATACCCGCTGGGCAGTCGAGCTACGACACACGCGCGATACTGAACGAGAGAACGAGCCAGCGGGTTCGCGAGCTGATTCAAGCAGCGGCAGTCGCTAAGTCCCTTAAGCGCAGCACAGCGCAAAAGGTCGGCGATTATTACGCCGCCTTCGTGAATGAAGATGCCATCGAGGCCAGGGGACTCACGCCACTAAGGGACGAAATGGCGATGATCGCGGCCATCGCGGATAAAGCGTCGCTCTCAAGCTACCTTGGCAGCACTTTGAATATCGAAGTTGACGGACTCACCTCCAATGCCGACCACATTTTCGGCGTGTGGGTCAACCAGGGCTTTGAGGACTCGCAGCGCTGCCTTTTTCACCTGTGGCAGGGCGGATTGGGAATGCTCGATCGCGAAGCGTATCTTGATCCCTCTCCTAAGATGGCCGAGTTGCGCGCTCAGTATCAAACGCACATTGCGGCGATTTTGAAGCTGGCGGGCGTCGCGGATTCGGAAACCAAGGCAGCACGCATTTTGGTTTTCGAAATTCGGATTGCGCAGGCTCACGCTCCGGACTCCGACGCAGCAGATGTCTTCAAGCAGAACAATCCATGGAAACGGGCTGACTTTGGCGCAAAGGCGCCCGGCATGGATTGGAGCGCCTATTTCAAATCAGCGGGGGTTGCAGAGCAGCCTGAATTCATCGTTTGGCAGCCGTCGGCCGTGATCGGGACTTCTGCGCTGGTCGGCAGCGAAACGCTCGACGTTTGGAGGGACTACCTCAGGTTTCACCTGATTGAACACTACGCCAGCGTCTTGCCCAAGCGCATAGGCGCTGAAGATTTCGCTTTCTACGGCACCACTCTCTCTGGCGCGCAGCAGCAGCCGGATCGCACCAAGCTGGCCATCGCCGCGACAAATGCCGCGATCGGCCAGGCAGTCGGCCAGGTTTATACGCAACGCTACTTTCCGCACGAAGCCAAGCTCAAAGCGCAAGCCATGGTCGCCGACCTGATCGCCGCCTATCGCGTTCGAATTTCAAATCTCACCTGGATGTCGCAGCAGACGAAAGAAAAAGCCTTGACCAAGCTGGCCGCGCTTCGGATAGGTGTCGGCTATCCGGACACTTGGATCGACTATTCCACCTTCGATGTGGTCCGCGATGACGCCTTTGGCAATCTGCGTCGCGCGGAAGCCTTCAACCGATCGCGTAATCTCGCCAAGCTAAAACAACCCGCCGATCCCGACGAGTGGAGGATCGATCCGCAAATTGTAGGCGCTATCATCCTTTTCACGCCCAACATCGAGACTTTCTCAGCCGGGCTCCTGCAGCCGCCCTATTTCGACCCGCAGGGCGATACCGCTTCGAATTACGGCTCAGCCGGTGCCGGTATGGCCCACGAAATCACTCACAGCTTCGATGAGCTTGGGAATATTTACGATGCGCAGGGCCGTCTGGGCAATTGGTGGAGCGCAGAGGACGCAGCTAAATATCACGCTGTCGCAGCGAAACTAGCGGCGCAATTTGACGGCTATTGCCCGCTTTCCGGCCTCTGCATAAGTGGCAAGCAGGTGCTCACGGAAAACATCGCTGACCTGGCGGGACTACTCGTGGCGCACGACGCGTATTTGCTGTCGCTGAAAGGGAAGACCGATGCTGTGATAAACGGACTGAGCGGCGAGCAGCGTTTTTTCTTGGCATTCGCCCAGCGATGGCGGAAGGCGCAGAGCGAAGCCGCGCTGAGCCGCCAAGTGTCAACTGATACCCATTCGCCGGGGCAATATCGAAGCGATACGGTTCGCAATGTGGACGCTTGGTACAAATCTTATGGGATCGCGCCAATGGAAAAGCTGTATCTCAAGCCGGAAGAGCGCGTCACAATATGGTGACCTCTCGCGTTTTCAGATGCCGGACGGGAATGGCGAGCAGGATTGCTCTCACTTTCCGTTTGACCGGGAGCGCATCAGAAACTCGTGTTCTGTACACGTCATTCGAGTGGGATTCAAACCGCCCGCTACGGCTTCGCGATACTCCGCATGCGATTCGCGGCGGTGCGCTCGCAGACACTTCACCGCAACCGCATGTATCACGAGCGACGTTCCGCCGTTGCTGAATACGAATTGTTATCGAAGACCAGGGTTACGTAGTGGGCCGTTGTAGTCGCGTGTGCTGTGCCGTCGGCGTCCACCGTCAGCACAAAATTAGGGATGTCTCCCGCCATCAAGCCGGTTGGGTTGTGGTCTGCGCCCGCTGCGCTGAAGTGAGGCCCCGCTTGAAATCAGGCGCCTCGCATTTTGCGAACTGATGGATGTGCATCAGGTGCGGGCCGGGAGGCAGATTCTTTACGTTCAACGTAATCTTCACGCCGTGCGGCAAGTCGGATAGAACTGCAGTCCCAATGTCGCGTTCCTGGGCATTTATGATGTCGATGGTGACGGACTTCAGAGCCGCATGCTTGTGCCCCTCTTGTGCGACAATCGCCGCGCTCAAAGCAAGAATTAGAAACAGCACAACCGAAATCGCTCTCTTCATCTCTTCTCCCTCAGTGATTCAAGTATCCGACCCACACGCTTCTATTTCATGTTACTCACGAATTGCGATGTACTCGCGATGTGATGTACCTTTCTGTGTAATCGGCGAGGAACGTCACAATTTTCGCAGAGCCGTCGAGTGTGCAGAATTTCAGAGATAACGAATTCTGCATGAAGGCGGCAGGAGTATAATCGCGCGCGCAAATGCCTCTCACTTCCGGCACGAAACTCGGCCCCTACGAAATTCAGTCACCGCTAGGCGCGGGCGGCATGGGCGAAGTGTATCGCGCGCGCGATACCCGCCTCGACCGCACCGTCGCGGTCAAAATTCTCACCGACGGCCTGGAAGGCACGCCCGAACTGCGCCAGCGATTCGATCGCGAAGCTCGCGCCGTTTCCAGCCTCAACCACCCCCACATCTGCGCGCTCTACGACGTCGGCCACCAAAATGGAATCGACTATCTGGTGATGGAATTTCTCGAAGGTGAAACGCTCGCGGCTCGCATTGAAAAGGGCCCGCTGCCAACCGCTGACCTCCTGCGCACCGCGTCCCAGATCGCAGACGCGCTCGACAAAGCCCACCGCCGCGGAATCGTTCATCGCGACTTGAAGCCCGGCAACGTGATGCTCACAAAATCTGGCGCCAAGCTCCTCGACTTCGGCCTGGCCAAAGGCGGCGAAGTTCTCCAAAGCGACATTAGCTCTTCTCCCACGATGAGCCACCCGCTCACCGTGAAGGGAACCATCGTTGGCACCATGCAATACATGTCGCCTGAGCAACTCGAAGGCAAAGAAGCCGATGCGCGCAGCGATATTTTCTCCTTCGGCACGATGCTCTACGAAATGGCCACGGGACAGAAAGCGTTTCAAGCCAAGAGTCAGGCCAGCCTGATCGCCGCCATCCTGAAAGAGGATCCCCGGCCCATGCGCGAATTGCAGCCGCTGGCGCCGCCGATGCTCGAAAGCATGGTCAAGTCTTGCCTCGCGAAAGATCCTGACGAACGCCCGCAGAGCGCGCACGATCTAAAGCTCGAGCTCGACTGGATTCGCGAGTCGAGCGGAATTACGGAGGTTGCGCAGCAGCCCGCAATTGAAAAATCATCCGGAAACAAAACTGCGCGCGTCGCGTTGCTATCAGCTTTGTGCGCCGTCCTCACGGCCATCGCCCTCGCCTTCTTCTTCAGGCCCAAGCCCGCGCCTGCCGAACGCCTGGAGTTTTTCATACCCATTCAGGAAGAGATCAGTCACCTGGCCCTTTCTCCCGATGGCCGCATGCTGGCATTTGTGTCGCCCGAAGAAATCTCCGGCGCAAATATGGTGAGCGTGCAACGGGTGGGTTCCTCGGCAATATCGCTTCTGGCGGGAACGGAAGGCGCGAGCTACCCGTTTTGGTCGCCGGATGACGCGTACGTGGCATTTTTCGCGGATGGCAAGCTGAAAAAAGTAGCACTTTCCGGCGGCGCCCCGCAGATGTTGGCCACCGCTACAAGCGGGCGTGGCGGTACCTGGAGTCGCAACGGCGTAATTGTTTTTTCACCTCAAGCAGCCGGCTGGCTATGGAGAGTAAACGCTGACGGCAGCAATTTCAGCCCGCTCACTCAAAAATCATTCGACGCTAACAGAGTTGTCTCGCACCGGTGGCCGGTGTTCATGCCCGACGGCGAGCACCTGTTGTTCACGGCACTGACTTTCTCCAATAGGGACAGCGAGCGAGGCGTATTTTTCGCGTCCCTGACTGGCGATACCAGGAAGCTGACCACCTTAGCCATATCAAACACGGGCTATGCTGACGGCTATATGTTTTATCTCGACGAGAAACGATCGCTGCGCGCCGCTCCTTTTGACGCCGCCAAGGGAAAGTTGGGAAGCGATTCGCAGGTGGTGGCCGACCAGGTCGGCTTCCAACCTTCAATCTCGTGGGGCGCTTTTTCCGTGGCACAGAATGGAACGATCGTTTACAACGCGACCGTTGGGGCCACTCTATCCACACTTACCTGGTACGGGCGCGGCGGGAAAGAACTCGGCCACGTGGGTGAGAGCGGTGTGATCTCAAATCCCACATTCTCGCCCGACCAGAGTCGGATGGCCATCGACATCGCCGACGCAAAAGCGAACGATGTGAATATCTGGCTCGGCGATCTCCAGCGCGGAACCAACACGCGCTTCACATTCGATACCTCAGAAGACGTGGCTGGAGTGTGGTCGCGCGATGGGAGCTTGATCGCGTACCGATCGTTGCAGGACAACGACACGAACGTGATGGTGAAACAGACCCAGGGTTTGCAGCCTCCCCATTCCATGTTATCGGTCAAGGGCGTTGGTCGCGCGACAGATGACGTAATTCCGAATTCGTGGTCGACCAACGGCGAGCTGCTTCTCGCCACATTGCAACCCGCTGCGGGAGGATCTCAGCTTGTGTTGCTGCATGCTTCGGGAGGGAAGTTGGATCCCTCCTCAGCACCAAGTCCAGCGAGGCCAACGGCCAGATTTCTTCTGACAGCAAGTGGGTGGCCTATGCCTCAAACGAATCGGGCGATTGGGAAGTCTACGTGACGACTTTCCCCACCGCTGCCGGCAAGTGGCAGGTGTCGCGCGGGGGTGGCACCGAACCCCGCTGGCGTGCCGATGGGAAAGAGCTTTTCTACATAGGACCCAGAAGCATGTTTACGGCAGTTCCCATTGACGCGCGTGATTCATTTTCCTCGGGGAATCCAGTGCCTCTGTTCCGCACTCAAATTCGCGCCGAGGTTTCTTCCACAGACGCGTTTTCGTATGACGTCACCCGGGACGGCCAGCGTTTCCTGGTGAACCGTTACGCCAAGCCGGTGCAAGTGGCTCCGTTACACGTCATCCTCAACGCAACGTCCGGCCTGGCAAAATAATAGCGTCGTGTAGGTCCCGAGACTACGTGGCCCAGAAGCACTATTCTAGGTGTGCTCGGTCAGGAGGAATGCATGCCCCCGAAACTCGATGGCGTCCTCGAATCTTCTCTGTACGTAGACGACCTGCAGCGCTCGGTTCGGTTCTATGAGGAAGTATTTGGATTCCCCGTGATCAGCGACTTCGGTGAGCGCGGTTGCGCGATGCACGTAGGTTCACGCCAAGTGCTGCTGTTGTTCAAGAAGGGAGCTTCACGCACGATTGTTTCGCCGCACGACGGCGACGGTGAACTGCACGTCGCGTTTGCGATTCCAGCCTCCGAGCTGGCCGCCTGGGAAATGTGGCTCGCGGAGAAGGGAATTGCGGTGGAAGAAAAACGCTCCTGGGAATTAGGTGGCTGGAGCGTATATTTTCGCGACCCCGACCGTCATCTGCTCGAGCTCGCCACACCGGGTGTATGGTCCGTTTACTGAGTGCGGCGGAATTGTGGCAGTCCTTGCGACGAAATCGCGGTCCATGCGATTCTCGTCACACTGGAGGAGTTGAGCATGCGTATTTGCGACGGTTGCGGCGCGACCGCTGACGAAGCGCATATCCGGCAGCGAATCGATCGGCTGGAGATGGCCACGCGTTTCCGCCCGATTCATATTCAGGTGTTGCTGCTGGGCGATGCTCCGCCAACCCGCATCGAAGACTATTTCTATCGGCCGCTTCGCGAGGGTGAGTCGCGTTCCTCGGGAGCTCAAGAGTTTTTTGCCGAGGTGATGAAAGTAGCGGGCATCCATGTATATGCTGCCGCAAATGACGAAGCGGCTCTCGCTGAATTGCAGCACAGAGGATTTTATTTTGCCGACGCAGTGGAATGCCCGGTACCCACACCGCAAGAGTTAAGCGGGCGCATCACTCGCGCGACTCCCACTCTGCTGAAGCGCATCGAATTTTCTTACCGTCCGAAGCACGTCGTTCCGATCGGCCTCGCTGTGAAAGCTTTAAGTCCCTTGTTGCAGAAATCTTGGATCGGGAATCGCCTGCAGTTCCATTCCTGACCCGCTCCGCTTGCTGGTAATCGGTAGACGGGATTAGTCCGATCACCTAAATAAACACCAGCGTTCAATCCGCGCGATCCGGGCAGTCTCATTCTGCAACTTGCGTTGTCTGCTATTCCCGTGACATCCTCATCGTTCTCATGAGGAGGCCCCAATTGCCGGTTTGCGAGGGGTGCGGGACACGAACGGACGACGCTCATCTTGCTCTCCGGGCCAACCGGCTCGAACTTGCATCCCGTCTGCGCCCCGCTCGAATCCGCGTTCTTTTCCTCGATGGAGCGCCGCCCGTTCGAATCGAAGACTACTTCTACCGCGCCGCCGTGAATCCGGCCGATCGCTCTCTCGGTGCGCGCAGATTTTTCGAAGAGCTTATGAAGGCGGCAGGAATTCCTCTCGCACCGGAATCTCGTGAATCCACGTTGCTTTCGGAATTTCGACGCAAAGGATTTTTCCTCACCTACGCGGTCGAGTGTCCCTTCGAAGAGCAAGACGACCCGAAAGGCTCTCTTCGTCGTCTCGCGCCTACGGTTATGAAGCGCGTTCAATCCGTATACGATCCTGCCTACATGGTGCCGGTATCTCCGCCCACGGCCGAGCTGATTCGCCTGTTCGGAATGATAGGTTGGGGCGACCGGCTGGTCCTCGACAACGGCTTGCCTTTCGTGGACTCCTATTTGGCGGATCCCCGCCGCACCGCCAAGGACGGCAAGTCCCTCGGCGAATGCATCAAGGCAGCTCTCGCGCACCTGCCCTGAGGAAATATGCGTTCAGCGTTAGCTATTCGTGCGGTGGATAAAGTGTGAGGTAGAGATACGCATCAGCCGCTTCCTCTTGGCTCAGGTAATGAAACACAGGCATCCTGCCTCTGTAAGAGTCACTATAACCGAGTGGCGCGGAGCCCATGCCGATGGGCATGCCGACCGTCACCTTTCTGATGAATTCGGGCAGACTTGTCCGTGTGGTCAGAGTGCTGAGCGGTGGTATGGCTCCGTCGTAGACTTGCTGTGGATCGGGGTTTGGTCCCACGGCATTGTGGCAGATGTGGCAGGTAGATTTCACGATTTGCTCACCCACTCGGGTGGGGGATTCGTTCACCGCCACTTGATTTCTTTCGGCCCCCGGAACATCAGAAAGTTGTTCGAGATACGCTACGATTGCGCGGATCTCCACCTCGCTGAGTTGCGGGAAGGGAGGCATGGACTCTCCGCCCTTATGAAGCCGTTGCAATAAGAGAACCTTGGCCTGTCCGGCGAGTTCCGTTGCAGCTGCTCGACTCATTTCTTGGCCGGTCTTTTTTGTTCTCTCCAACACGATCGCGACGGATGTCGCTCGGACCGGGTTGATAACGGAGTTGATTTCGGGTGGAGCGCCGGCGCCCGCTCCGCCGTGACACCCTTGGCAGTTCAGGCTGTACAGATCCGAACCGTGCAGAACCATGGATTGCGCGGCGTAACCTGGCGGCAAGCTAACTCGCCAGCCCGAGGTTTCATCCCCGGGGGCTGCAGGAGCAGGCCCCAGCTCCCACGTTTTTCCCATGCTCGTGTCGTTGAATGACCTGTGGAGATGCTTCAGCCAGCTCTGTCCTTCAACGGCCGTGACAGAAACATCTTTCGTTCCCATTGTTTGCGCGGACAATAATGACGATCCCACCGCGAAAATCGTCACCAAGATTGCCCATCGCGGCCGGCGTTTTCTCTGCGATTCTCCACGGGTGCCCGTAATCATTCGACAATCTCCAGATGAAGATTGATGCGCACACCGTTGACCAGCACCAGGCTCTGGTCAATTAACTCCTGGCTGGTGATTCCATCTTCGACGAAGGATTGGATTGCTTTGAGGGGGCAAATAAATTCAACGGCCTCGGAACCATCCTTCTCGTTGCCAAGATTGTTCAGAATTGAAAAATCGAGCGATTGAACTTGATCCGCCGGAAGCTTGGCCACAAGTGCCTTCAGCTGCGGAGCGAGGAACAGGTCGAAGCTCCGCGCCGCGCGTTTGTAAATCGAACTGCCGCTTTTCTCGAACGCCGCTGGATTCCGGAACGTGAGCTGTAAGACCAGTTGTTTGTGATACAGGGCAAAAGATGGCGGAGCATAGTCCACAAGATGGAATTGCGCACCGTTCTCCTTTTGCAGCACGTCGAGCTGCGCTTGATACTGCGACTGCAAGCGATCAACGTCGGCCGGTGAATGCGGCAGAGAGCCTGTGCCGTTTAGATCGTCTGGCGTGGCGGCGTGCGATGTGTTGGGCGGAGGCGCCGGCGTGAAACGTGGGCTTGCAATGGGCTCCCGCATTCCGGCGGTGGAAGCAGGGGAAGGCACATTTGACGCGACCTCTGCGGGCCCGAACGTCTCGTCACTCAATGGATCTTTTTGTCCCAGCGCGAGTTTGAAAGGCTTGGCGTCCACGTAAACATTGGATCGGTTCAGAATTGCTTGCCGCTGCTCGTTTCCGGATGCCTTCACAAATGCGACTGCGTCGGCACGGTCGAATACCACGGCAAGAATTTCCCTGCCTTCGAAGTCGGAGCTGTTGCGCGGTGCTCGCACATGATAAGCGATCTCAAAGCCCACCCCGTCACACTTCATATCCAAAGAAAGCTGGTTTCCCACCAGGCCGAGTATTGGAGCGATAACTTCCTGAAACGTTCGGCTGGCGCGCTGGTTCTGGGAGAGTTGGTCTGAATTGAACGCCGCTGTGTAGAATCCCGAAGTCTTCAATAGCATGCGGTTCTGGAAGTAGACGAACTCGATTCCACGCGGGTCAAGGGAAGCCTGGCGGGCAGGATCTACCCCCACATAGCGAGTGAGCACGAAAGGAAGGGGGAATTGAGTCTCCCCAATTGTGTGCTGCAGGTATTGAAGTTGGGGAAGGTACTCTTGCTCGGCGGATCTCAATTTCGGATTCGAAATTTCGATCGGACTCACTTGCGCGAACGAGGCGCTGGCCGCAACCAGCAAGATGACGGTGGCTGTAACGGCGTGCACGAGCCTGAAGATTCGGTTCCTGCGAGTCATGTTGATGGCTCCTTGAGAAGTTCGCACTGGATGCCGATGGCGAGACTGGAAACTCGCCATCGGGCTTTCGTTCGCTGCAGTCCTGTTAATTCCAGTTTCTTCTCGCATTTCCAGCTCCTCTGATGTTCCGCTACTTCTTTACGGTTAGTTCGACGTTTGTGGGTTGGGCAACCACGGTGATCGATTGCGTTGTGACCTTGCCATCCTCGCTCCATGTCTTCAGCGTGTAGGTTCCCGGAGGAACATTCTTGATCTCAAACGCTCCGTCTCTGTCCGTCACGCCAAAGTAGGGCGTGGGAACAACGACCACGGTTCCCGACATCTCCGGATGGACATTGCATAGGAGCGAAGCCGCGCCGAGATCGTTGAATTGGAACGGTTTTTTTTCGCCCTTGGGCCATGTCCCCAGGTTGTGCGCGAGCTTCTTGTTGCCGCCGATGGAGGGCCAGTACACGTTGTGCGCAACGGAATCGCTGTTCAAAAATTCTACCGTCGTTCCTTGCAGAACAGCCGTCACCTTCGGCACAAAGGCCATCTGCCGCTGATCAATCGTCACGTGCTGCGACGGAGGATCGAACTTCTTTCCGGGTATGGCATCCACGTATACAACAATGTTTCCCGCGGACTTCAGGCCTTGTACCGCTACTTTGCCTTTCACATCACCAGCCGTTACGACGCCGGCCAGGGAAAAGGCGGCGAGAAGCATTCCGCCCGTGAGTACTGCGCGCTTAAGAGTGCTCATTCAACATCTCCTTTAATGAAGTCCACGGGCATTATGCTCGCGGTCGGTCATAACGTCAGAACAAGAAATCGGTTCCCACCACAAATCCGTTAGCACGGAAGAATTGGGGAGAGTCCGGAATCGGTTGCTGGAAGCGGCGTTGATACTCGAACGCGATCTTGATGTTTGCGCGCACCAGTATCTGGACGCCGGGGCTGAAGCGGTTACGCGTGTCATAACGGGATAGTCCAGCCGCGAAATCCGTCGGAGAATTAACCACGTCATAGCGGATAAGGCCGATGAGCCACGGGTATACCCAATACTCCGCCTCGGCGAATCCGCCTGCAAACGTCACAGGCCTTGCGGAGACGAAACCCGTGGCGATGTCGCTGGGTGCGTTGGGGACAACGTTGGTGTCGTGGCCAAACATACCCAGGCCCCACAGTTCGAAGTTGCGGTACTTAAAGCGGAAGTCGCCTCCCACTCGATAGAACGGCTCGTGAATTGTCGGCAGGTTGGGAAATAGCGATCCGCCGATATTGAGTGCGTTCCGGCCGTAATAACCGAACGCTCCGAGCCGCAGAGAAGTATGGTCGCGCGGTCCTGTCGGACCGGCAGCTCGCACTTCTTTGCGCACACTCGCATCTCGCTCTAAATTAAAGGTTTGGGAGACTCGGGCGTAAACGTCCTTGGAATTTCTGGCGGCTGGACCATCATTGTTACCGTTTACAATCGCCACTGACCACGTGAAATTCCCGTCATTCGGGTAGCCGCCGAATTCAATTCCACGCTGGGGGACCCCGAGCATGAAGGGATTGTTCGTTGTGCAAGAGGGAGGCGGGGGTACCGCAAATTCACAAAGGGCAGGGTTCGCAAGGGCAACGCTCGCTTGATCGTAGATGTCATAGTCCGACAAATTGATTGTGCGCGCCTGAGTGAACGGAAGATCGAGTTCGAACTGCCCGAAGCGAACGTTGAGAGCGTCCTTGGGGAGGTGCAGCCAATGGCCGATATCATTGGCCTTGATGTAGCCGTCGCCGAGGCCGCCGGCGGCTCCCGAGCCGCCTGTGGAGATGTCGTTATCAATCCAGAATGAGAGACTTGGCCCGAAACTGCCGGCCCCGATGATCGTGAATGTATTAGGTGCGAATAGGTCCGTCCGCGGTGTGAAACCCACCGCCAGCGGGATTTTGCTGTTGTACTGCGCGAAGCCCGAATATCGGAACGCGATCGGGAGGTTGCCCGGTATCTCACCTGGATACAGTGCCTTAGGAAAAGCCTCCTTCTGTGCCTTGGCACCGAGAAGAACAGGAGGCTCCTTCACAAAGGACTCGTCATCCTTCGGGAACTTGAACCCATTCTTTTTGAATGCCACTCCGAAATCGTTGAGCTCAGGAAAATTGTTGTGGCACGTGGTGCAAGAGGTTTGGTACTTACGCGAGAACGCCGGAATTGCATTCGCTCGCGGCGCGCTGGCGATGGAGTAAATGAGTGATGCCAGTAGGGTGATACTCAAGGCGAAAGCAACGTGTTCTCCCCGTCTTTCCATTGCGATTCCCTCCGCCACCTGAACCGTTTGAGGTACTTACCGTTCATCGTTCGGTGGTTTGTCGGCGCATAATGGGTGTCTCGGCGGGTCTAGCAATATGACGCCGGTCACTCTAAATTGTGATGGTCGTCACACTCTAGTTACTAAGGAGAGCTATGCGGGCGACCCTAATTCACTCCGAAACGTGCGGCGCCAGCCAGATTCACGGTGCCTCTACGTGCCGGCAAAACTAAGTCTTCGGTTCAGAAAGCCACACTGTGACGAGATACGGTTTTTCGCGAGGAATCGCTTTCAGCCTTTTCCCCGGAGTGCTAAAATCACGTCGATTTCCTCCTATTAAGAGGAGAAAGAGGAGCTGGGGATGAAAGCCCGCGGCAAGTTCTTAATTGGCTCGGGGGTCATTGTGGTGACGCTTGCCTCGCTCGCCTATGTCGGTTTCACGCAGAGCAAGACTTACTACCACACCATCACCGAGCTTTCGACGCTGCAGGGCGCTGCGCTTCACCAGCGCATGCGCGTTTCCGGCAACGTGCGCAACGGTTCGATTTTGCGGGCGGCCGGACGGGTAGACTTCGTCCTCGAAGAGCAGGGAAGGACCATTCCGGTCAGCTATGCGGGCCGCGATCCGCTCCCAGACACATTTAAGGACGGAGCGCAAGCCCTCGTAGAAGGGCGTATGAAGTCGGACGGCCGTTTCGAAGCGGAGCAGATTCAGGCAAAATGCGCATCGAAGTATGAAGCCGACCCGACCCAGGGGCGCGGCGTTTCGCCGCCCGGGCAAACGTCAAATAACGTGCCCGGCGGGGATGGTAAGAGCTAAGAAATAGGTAAGGTAGTTGCCGGTTTTAATGTCGATTCTGAGCCCCAATTTTAGCTTCGATTTAAACTCCCACACGAGTCCCGAGCCCAACCTTCGCCCAATGGAGACGATGTAGTGGATATCTTCGGCGCTTTTGCGCTGCTGCTGGCATTTCTTGCAGCCGTGTACGCTTTCGCCGCGGGAATCGTGGGAATCGTCACACGCCGAACCCTGCTAACCAAAAGCGCCCAAAACGCGGGAATGGCGGTGTTCGGGCTTGTGACCCTCGTTGTTGCGTCGCTCGAATATTTCTTTCTTGCCGACAATTTTTCGATGGAGTATGTGGCAGCGCATAGTAACCGCGCGCTTCCTGTCTACTACAAATTTGCCGCGTTGTGGGCGGGGCAGGAGGGTTCGCTGCTGTGGTGGAGCTTTCTGCTCTCCACGTATGTGTTCTTCGCGCTGTTCCTGAACCGCAAAAAGCATCCGGAGTTGATGCCGTATGTTGCGGTGATTTGCGCGGGCGTGCAGATTTTCTTTTTGACGCTGAATAATTTCGTGGCGAGCCCGTTCAACGTCCTCGGCGGCACTGACGCCTCCGGGGTCATGCGCATCGCCACGTTGAGCGACGGCCGCGGCTTGAACCCGCTTCTGCAATATCCCGAAATGGTGATTCATCCGCCGATCCTCTATCTCGGCTATACCGGTTTCACGATTCCATTCGCTTTCGCGCTCGCCGCGTTGCTGGGACGCTACCCCGGTGAGAAATGGATTCATATCACTCGCCGCTGGACGATGGTGGCGTGGGGATTTCAGAGCGTGGGAATACTTTTGGGGGCGCACTGGGCTTATGCGGTGTTGGGGTGGGGCGGATATTGGGCCTGGGATCCGGTGGAGAATGCGTCGATGCTCCCGTGGATTACCGGGACTGCATTTCTGCACTCGGTGATGATGCAGGAGAAGCGGGGGATGATGAAGGTGTGGAACGTTTGGCTGGTGTTCACCACCTTCATGCTTTGCATTTTGGGGACATTGCTTACGCGCTCGGGCGTGGTGAGTTCGGTGCACGCGTTTGCGCAGTCATCGATTGGGAATTGGTTTGTGGGTTTTCTGGCGCTCGTGTTTATTGCTTGCTTCTGGGCTTACTGGCTGAACCGGGATTATTTGCGTAGCGACAACCAGCTGGATTCGCTCGTGTCGCGCGAGTCGAGCTTTTTGTTCAACAACCTCATCCTGCTTGCAGCCTGCTTTTCGGTTCTATGGGGGACGTTGTTTCCGGTGCTTTCTGAATGGGTTCAGGGGAGCAAGATCAGCGTGGGGCCGCCGTTTTTCAACAAAGTGAATATTCCGATTGCCCTCTTTCTGCTCTTTCTCACCGGCGTGGGGCCCTTGCTGGCGTGGCGCAGGACTTCGCTCGACGCGCTGAAGCGGAATTTTGCGTGGCCTCTGGCTGGCGGGCTGGCGGCGGGCGTGATTGCGGTAATGTTTGGATTCCGCGAGTTCTACGCTCTGATTTGCCTGATCCTTTCTGTATTTGTCACGCTGACGATTGCGTCGGAATTCTATCGGGGCGCGCGAGTGATCGCGTCGCGCGACCACACGAACCTGCTGACGGCCATCGGGGAACTGACGATGCGCAACACGCGGCGATATGGCGGCTACATCGTGCATTTCGCGATGGTGCTGATTTTTATCGGCGTGGCGGGTTCGGCTTTCAATCGCGACGTGCAGATGGAAATGGGCGCCGGACAATCGATCCAGATCGGGCCGTACACGGTGCTGTGCCAGAACTTCGATCGCATAGCGAATAATAATTTTGAATCGGAGCGCGCAACCCTGGAAGTCTTCCGCAACGGGAAATCCGAGATGATGTTCTATCCCGAGCGCCGTTTTTTCCTGGCGAGCCAGGTGACGGAGACGATGGTGGCGGTACAGACTTCTCCGGTTTGGGACTTATACGTTGTCTACGCGGGACGCAGCCCTGAAACCGGCAAACCTGTGATTCACGCGTATTTGAATCCGCTGGTGAAATGGATCTGGTTCGGAGGAGTGGTGCTAGTGCTCGGAACGATGCTCGCGATGCTGCCGAACAAGCGGACGGCGCTGGTGCTTCGTCCCGCTGAAACACGCGAGCCCGCGTGGAACGAGCCGCGCACATCTGCCGTAGGTGCAATTGCCCGATCGGATGCTCATGACTGAGAGGCGTCTACGAACCCGATCGGGGGTATGCGCGCTCGGTATCTTTACATTGGCCTTGATCGCACCGCTAGCTCCGATCGCCAGGGCGCAGGAATCCGCGCACACGAAAGAACTGGGCCAGAAACTGATGTGCGTGTGCGGCTGCAACCAGATTCTCGGCTCGTGCAATCACGTGGGCTGCACGTATTCGCACGACATGATGAAAGAGCTGGAAGATCGTATCGCGCGCAACGAGCCCGACGATCTGACGCTGCAGGCGTTCGTGCAGGAATACGGGCCGACGGTGCTTTCCTCGCCGCCGGCGAAGGGATTCAACCGAATCGCGTGGATTGCTCCGGTTGTGGTCCCGCTGATAGCGCTGGCGCTTTTATTGGACGTTGTGCGGCGATGGAAGCGGAAAAGCGCCGTCGCGACGGCCTCGGGGCCGGGCGTTTCGGCGGAGCTTATTGCGCGCGCTCAACGGGAGTCGGATAAGGATAACGGGTCCTAAAGACGCATGAGCAACATTGACATTGTGGTCGCTTGCGTTCTTCTCGCCGTTGCGAGCCTTTATTTCATTTTCAACGTTCGGGCGGATGAGTCCGACTCAGCGCCGCACCGCACGAACCTCGATCAATTAATGGAGCGCCGCGACGCAATCTACGAGAACCTTCGCGACCTGCGCTTCGAGTACCGCGCGGGAAAATTCTCCGAAGCCGACTACGAAGAGACGAAGCATTTGCTCGAAGTGGAAGCAGCGAAGGTGCTGGCGGAGATGGACGAATTGACGGGCGGCACTCCTACAGCGGCGACACGGCAGGCGGCGACGGAAAGGCGGCATTCATGAAAGGGTTTTGCGGCGCTGGTAGTCCTTCGGCCGTAGCAGTAAGAGCTATCGCAGCTCGTTTAGGGGCGCTCGCAATTTTGGCCTGCTGTGCCGCGTTGGCTGTTTCGGCTGGGACGCTGCAGGGAAGCGTGCGCAACGGCACCACCGGGCAGGCAGCTGCCGGCGTGGACGTAATCTTGATTCAACTGCAAGGGGGGATGCAGCCGGTCGGAAACACGAAGACGGACGCGCAGGGGCACTTCGAATTTACGAACGCGCAAATCGGCGCGTCGCCCATGCTGGTGAGGGCCGTTTATCGCGGAGTGAACTACCACGAACCCATTCCGCCGGGAAAGACCAGCGCCGATATACAAGTTTTCGAGCCGACGGAAAAGGCCGGCGCATTCGCGATTGCGGCCCGAGCCGTGATCTTGCAACCCAATGCGACGGATCTTCTGGTAGGCGAAGAATATAGTATCGAAAACAAGACGCAGCCTCCGATGGCGTATTTTCACCAGAACGGCTCGTTTGTTTTTGCGCTTCCCGACGGCGCAGAATTGAGCCAGGTATCCGCGTCGGGTGCGTCGGGAATGCCCGTGGTGCAAGGAACGATTGACAAAGGAAAAGGCCTCGAAGCGATCGATTTTCCTTTTCGTCCCGGTGAAAGCAATGTGCGCGTGTCGTATAAAGTTCCGTACGGCGGGAATCAAACGAAATTGCGCATCGCGTCCCCTTATCCCGTCGCTCGGCTGGCGGTTTTTGCACCTCCTGGAGTAACCGTAACCGGCGATGGATTTGCGCCCGCCGGCCAAGAGCAGGGTTTCAACGCTTACATGCGTGAATCCGTGGCTGCGAATACGCCCCTGATCGTTAATGTTTCCGGAACAGCTCCCATGCAATCTTCCTCGCAAGGCGGCGGAGCGGGTGGGCGGGAGTCAGGCGGGGTGGCGAGTAGTGGATTACAAGATCCGTCAGTGAATTCTCGCGCAGAGTCTGGCGGAGATGCGGCAACTGCGACGGCAACGCCAATTCCGGCGCGGCTTGACAGCTTGAAATGGATCCTGATGGGCGGGTTCGCTGCAATATTCGCTCTGGGTTTCGTGTATCTCCTGCGGCGGCCGCAGGTGGCGGCGACTTCCAGCGGCGGCGTGGCTGCCGATGCCTATGAGGCGCCGGCGCTCAAGAGACCGGCAAAGTCATCTTCGACCGCGTCGGGATCTGCCGCAACGGTAGCTGCGGAGGTTGACCGCGAGGTGCGCGGCAGCCTGGATGAGTTGAAGGATAGCCTGTTCCGTCTCGAACTGCGGCGCCAAGCTGGGACCATCAGCGAAGAGGATTATGCCCGCGAGCGCGAGCGCATCGACTCAACGCTCCGCAATCTCGTCCGAGGCTGAGCAGATCGCCTTGGGCGAGCCACGCGTGAACTCTCAACCCTCCGGACGCGCGCCTGCCGGAAATTCAATTGGAATTGCTTTTGATAATGTCGAGAAGCGCTTTGGCTCGCTCGTCGCGTTGCGAAATATATCTTTGGAGATTCGTGGCGGAGAGTTTGTGGCCCTTCTCGGAGCCAACGGAGCAGGGAAGACGACTCTGCTGCGAATGGCGGCGCAATTGATGAAACCCACGAGCGGCAACGTGGTTCTCACCGGCGCCACCAAATCTGAAGAGGCGGGGCGATTCATCGGCTTCGTGGGCCACAGCACGTTTCTCTACGATGAGATGTCGGCCGAGGAAAATCTCAATCTGTTTGCGCAGCTGTATGGGCTCGACGATCTGCGCACTCGCGTAGCAAATGCGCTGAATGCCTGCGGACTCTCTTCGCGGGCGGGAAGCCTGGTGCGCACATTCTCGCGCGGGATGCGCCAGCGCCTGGCGATTGCGCGAGCGCTGCTGCACGGGCCGAGGCTGCTTTTGCTCGACGAACCCGCTGCCGGGCTCGACCGGCAGGGATTGGAATGGTTCGGGTCGGTTCTGGAACGGCTGCGAAACGAGGGTTGCACGATTGTGATGAGCACGCATGCCCGTAACGAATCGCTCGATCTCGCGACGCGTGCCGTCTCGCTGGCGGGCGGCCGAATCGAGCGCGACAGCAACACAGAGGGGAACCCGGCGAAGATGCTCGCCGAACTCCGCTCCGCTCAAGGCGCCGAGGCGTAAATGACGACCTCGCGAGCCGCTACGATCCTGCTGGCCAAGGAACTCCGGCTCGAATTCCGCACGCGGGAGCTGCTGACCACGACTGTGATTTTCGCGCTTGTGGTTGTGGTGCTTTTCAGCTTTGCGTTTGAGCCAACGGCCGCCGAATCGCGGCGCTACGGCTCTGGTCTGCTCTGGATTGCTTTTCTCTTCGCCGGGTCGCTGATGCTGAATCCTTCGTTCGCGCGGGAGCAAGCGAACGATGCACTGGACGCGCTGCGAATGGCGCCGATTGCGCCGTTTGCGATCTTGTTAGGCAAGATTTTGGCGAACTTTATTTTTCTGGCTGTGGCGGAGGCGATTCTCATTCCTGTTTTCGCCGTGCTGTACAACGTGTCGTTCAACGGAGTGGCGGCGCAGCTGATTCTGGTGCTGGCGCTTGGCACGCTGGGGCTGGTGATCACTGGAACGGTTTTCTCTGCAATTTCGGCACACGCGCGGTTGCGCGAACTGCTTCTGCCTCTGCTTCTGCTGCCGATTCTGACGCCGCTGCTGATCGCGTCGGTGGAGGCAACAGCGTCATTGCTAGCGGAACAGCCGGAGCTTGACCGCACGTGGGTCGCATTTCTGGCGGGATTTGATATTGTGTTTCTGACCGCGTCATGGCTGATGTGCGATTACCTGCTGGAGGAGTGAAGCACTCATGAAGGGCCGAATTGCGCTCGTGCTTGTCGCTGCCGCGCTCATGGTGTTGGCCGGCTACTCGGCGCTCTATATCGCGCCGGACGAAAAGACGATGCACGCGATCCAGCGCATTTTTTATTTTCACGTGCCGAGCGCCATCTGCTCGTTCGTGGCGTTCTTCGCCGTCTTTTTCGCAAATTTCGCCTACCTTGGCACGCGACAGCCGAAATGGGACTGGCTGGGCGTGGCGGGCGCGGAGATGGGCGTGGTGTGCAGCACGATTGTGCTGATCACAGGACCGATCTGGGCGCATCCGGTGTGGGGCATCTGGTGGACTTGGGATGCGCGACTGACGTCGACATTCGTGATGTGGCTGCTGTACATGGCGTATCTGCTTCTCCGAGGATTTCTGGATGACCCGCAGCGCAAGGCGATGTTCTCGGCGATTTTCGGAATTTTTGCATTTTTGGACGTGCCGCTTGTTTACTTCTCAAACCGGATGTGGAGAACGCAGCATCCCCAGCCCGTGATCCTGGGCGGATCGAATTCAGGACTCGATCCGATGATGGGCAAGGTGCTCTTGATTTCATTCGTGGCTGTGCTGTGCATCACGGCTGTGTTGATAGCCGACCGGTACCGCCTTGAGCGGTTGCGCTCGGAATTTGAGGAGTTGCGATTTCGGGCTGAATCACGAGCGCCCCAGGCTGTGCGCTCGATTGCGCAAAACACAAGGGAAGCGAGGATGGAATGAAAAATTTCGAAAGCCTTTTCGCGGCGTGGATGGCGGTGTGGGCGGTGTTCTTTTTGTACGAGGTGACGGTGGCGCAGCGTATGTCGAAGTTGCAGGACGAGATCGAGCAATTGAAGCGGCAGTTGCGTGGGGGCTGATCGTTTTCGGTTTGTGCCGTCGCGATTTTTACCCACAACGAGACCTGACAAGCACAATGCGATTCTGGTATCGTTACGAATAGTGCGGGCGGTGCCAGGCTGGCTTTGGTGAGGGTCCTCATGGGCGGTCCAAAGAGAATCGCGATCATCCTGTTTCAGCTGGGCGGTCCCGATTCGCAGGCTGCCGTCGAACCGTTCCTCTATAACCTTTTCTGCGACCCCGACATTATCAATTTTCCCGGCGCGTTTCTAGCCCGCAAGGCGCTCGCAAAACTGATTTCCACGCGGCGCTCGAAAGTGGTGGGACAACATTACGCCGAAATCGGTGGAGGCTCGCCGATTCGCCGCCTCACTGAGCAGCAGGGGCGAGCGCTCGAAGCCGCTTTGCGCCCTCACCTGAACGTGCGTGCCCTGATTGCGATGCGCTACTGGCACCCTGACACGAATGAAGCGATCGAAGCGCTCGAGCGCGTTCCCTACGATGAGCTAATTCTGCTTCCGCTGTATCCACATTATTCCTTTGCGACAACGGGCAGCAGCCTGAAGGAGTGGAACCGAAACTACTCGGCGAAGGTGCCGGTACATTTAATCGATCATTTTTTCGACCATCCTGACTACATTGCGGGAATCGTGGAGCGGATCAATAGCGTGCTCCGCAAAGTGCCGCGGCCGGACGAGGTGCAGTTGCTTTTCAGCGCTCACGGCCTGCCGATGACGCTTGTTGAAAAGGGAGACCCGTATCCCCGGCAAATTGAGCAGACAGTGCAGATGATTCGCCAGCTGGGAGCGTGGCCCAATCCGCACGTTCTGTGCTTTCAGAGCAGGGTGGGTCCCCAGAAGTGGCTGCAGCCCTCTCTAACGAGCACGATCGAGAAAATGGCGCGCAGCGGAATCAAGCGCATGTTGGTGAGTCCGATATCCTTCCTCACCGAGCACATCGAAACACTGCACGAAATCAATATCGAGGCCCGCGAGGAAGCGGAGGCTTTGGGCGTCACCGAGTTCTACATGATGCCCGCATTAAACGATTCGCCCTTGCTGATTCGCGCGCTTGCCGACCTGGTATTGCGAGCAGTGGGAATGCGGTCTGGAGTAGCGTCTTTTGCGTGACGGTTCGCTGGCGCGTCCATATTCTTTTTGTCCCGATTTGTCACTTTTCCTTGACACTTTCTTTCCCGCGTCATATAACCGCGTGTTCGTAAATTCGATTCGAGTTGTTGTGAACTTCATAAGAAGTTGAGGTGCAGCCTAGCTTTCAAACGGGCCTATGCCAGATACTCCCGAAGAAAAGGTAGCCGGAAAGTCCCCTGCGCCTGCCGCATCGCAGGGGGCGAAAGCATCCCCAGCGGCAGACGCTAAAGCGGCCGCGAAAGAGGTGAACACGAGCAGGCGCAGGCTCGTGTGGGCGTGTATCTGGGGCTATCTTGGCGTGAACTTCTTGATGTTCCTGCGGTTTTTCTTTCCTCGCGCGCTATATGAGCCGAATACCGTCTTCACTGTCGGTTACCCTTCTGATTTCAGCCTGGGGATCGATCAGAGCTATCTGATGACGAATCGAGTGTGGATCGTACGCGAGCCGGACCGTATTTTTGCAATTTTCGCGCGCTGTACGCATCTTGGCTGCACGCCGGAGTGGAAGTCGGCTGAAAATAAATTCAAGTGCCCGTGCCACGGCAGCGGTTATGACAGCGAGGGTGTGAATTTCGAGGGGCCGGCGCCGCGTCCGATGGATCGCGCCCTGCTCAAATTGGATCCCACCGGGCAGATCGTGGTGGATACGAGCCGGTTGTTTGTGGATGATCCGCGGGCAGGCGTAAATCATTTCAATGATCCGGGAGCGTTCTTGAACGTTTAGCGCCTTAGGCGCTGGCGCATCGTGGCTCGCTGGCTGAGCTTGGGCAGATTTTGAAGCTGGGAAGGGGTCAGGCAGATGGCGGAAGGGAACGGCGACAAGAACAAGACAGGCGTTCTCGACAAAGTGAAAGAGGACGCTGCCGCTCTTCGCAAGACGCTGGAAGAGAAGGCCAAGCAGCAAGTTGAAGAGCTGAAGCAGCCTGAGAAGACGCAGCTGTATCGCTCGATGTTCCGCGTGAAGCACGATGACGAGCCGCGGAACCGGGCGCTGAGCGTGCTGTCGAACGTTTTCTTTCACCTGCATCCTGCCAAGGTTAATCGCGACGCCACGAAATACAATTTCACCTGGGGCATGGGCGGCATCACGTTCTATTTGTTTATCGTGCTGACCTTCACGGGCGTGCTGCTAATGTTTTATTACCACCCGACGAAGGTGCAGGCGTTTCGCGACATTCTCTATCTCGAGAACGATGTACCGTTTGGCAAACTGCTGCGGAACATGCACCGGTGGGCCGCGCACTTGATGATTATCGCGGTATGGCTGCACATGTTCCGGGTGTTTATGACGGGCTCGTACAAGCGCCCGCGGGAATTTAACTGGTGCGTGGGCGTGCTGCTGATGGTGCTCACGATGTTGCTGTCGTTCACGGGCTACCTACTGCCGGACGATCAGTTGGGATTCTGGGCGGTGACGGTGGGCACGAATATGGCGCGGGCGACTCCGTTGTTGGGGCACGAAGGACCGCTCGGCGCGCAGTTAGGAATGACGCCATATAACGACGTGCGCTTTGCGCTCCTGGGCGGGTCGATCGTGGACGCGAATGCGCTTCTGCGCGCCTACATCTGGCATTGCATCGCGATTCCGTTGATCGCGGCGATTTTCATGGGCGTCCATTTCTGGCGCGTGCGGAAAGATGGCGGCATATCAGGGCCTGCACCGGTCATGTTGGAATCGGAAATCAAGGAAGAGCGCAGCCCGCGGCCGGTGGTGCTGCGGCCCAGCGGCATGGGACAGGGCGGCTAATCGCGATGGGTTTCGACTGGCGCCAAATTTGGGAAATTGCATCGTCGCCGGACAACGTGCCGATCGTGGCACTGCTGTTTCTCATTCCGTTTTACGTCTGGTATGCGCTGAAGCAGGGAATTGAGAACGACAAGCTGATCACCATCCTCGAAGGCGACACGCAAGCCGCTAAAACGAAATACCGCAAGACGCAGCCCTGGGATCCGAAGTGGGACCGTGAAGTTCATACCTGGCCGTACCTGATGCGCATGGAATTTCTGGTGGCGATCATCCTCACCATCTTGTTGATGGTGTGGTCGCTCACTCTGAATGCGCCGCTCGAAGAGCCCTCGAACCCGAACGTCACTATGAACCCGGCGAAAGCGCCATGGTATTTCCTCGGTTTGCAGGAAATGCTCGTCTACTTTGACCCATGGATGGCGGGCGTGGTGATGCCGACGCTGATTATCGTCGGGCTGATGGTGATCCCGTACATCGACGTGAATCCCCTCGGCAACGGCTACTACACATATAAGCAGCGCAAGTTTTCAATTTGGACTTTCCTTGTGGGCTTCATCGGCCTTTGGGTTTTGATGATTGTGATCGGGACGTTCATCCGCGGCCCCGGCTGGATGTGGTTCTGGCCGGGCCAAACCTGGGATGCGGAGCGCGTGGATTACGCGGTGAACCGCAACCTCGACCAGGTATTCGGGATTGACGGCTCGTGGCTCGCGGCCATGACGCATATGTCCAAAGATCAGGCTGCGATCTGGGCGCGCGTGATTTTCGGAGTGTTCCCGACGGTGATCTTTTTCATCGCCGCCGGATTCCTTGTGCACTGGATCTGCATGCAAACGGAGTTTGCGCGGAAGATGTACAAGCGCATGAGCCTGGTGCAGCTGATCATGATGTATACGTTCTTGATTCTCATGATTTCGCTGCCGATCAAGATTCTGCTGAGGCTCGTCTTCACGATTAAGTATGTCTGGGTGACCCCTTGGTTCAGCATCTGATGTTCCATCGAGGATCGTTGTCCCGGGAAGTGACTAAGTCGAAGGAGACTCTGGGTGCCTGAGATTCCTCCCGCCGCACAGCCATCGGCGTCACCGCCGCCAGCAACTCCGCCGGATGATCCGATCACAAGCTATTCGTTCACGTTCCCGCTGCTGATAGCCTCACTGCTGCTGATCGTCACCGTGGCGTGGTCCTTCTGGGACGAAGTGTACGGACTTCGTCCATGGCGCAGCTATCAGAGCCGTTTTGCTTCGGCCTATTCGAAATATCTGGATAAAGCTGTCCAGAATCAGAAAAAGCAGGAAGACGCCGTCTATTCCTCGCCTGAGTACAAGAAACTTTCTGCGCAGGTTGACGATCTGCAGAAATCCACGAAGGCTCAGGACGAGGATATCGCCAAGCAAATCGCTCTTCTCGACGACCAGCGCGCAGCGCTCGGCGACGCCTTCAAAGATGCCCGTGGCAAAATCGGTCACCTCGTCTACCAATATGAAATTGTTCCGCCGGAAGACAAGAATGCAAAAGCCAAAGCCCTGAAAGAAGTAACCGACGGCCGCAAGGAAATCTGGAGGGTGGATTGGCCCCTGGGCGACGGCAAAATTCAGCGGGACAAGCCATTCACCGGCGACGAATTGAACGACACTTTCACCAGCATCATGGCCCAGCGCGCCGCCTTGGTCGGCAAACGCGCGGAAATCGATAAGCCCGCGAAGGAGGCTAGCGACACGCTGGCGCTTTTTGTCGCCGAGAAGTTGCCGGGACTAAGCTCCACGTCTCTCGATAGTCTGCGCCGCAGCATGAAGGATTTTGACGAGCGCATCATCCAGATCAACGTGAATCCTCCTGGAGCTTCGCTCAACAACCTCGGCGGAGCCGGACTCGTCGACCGTTGCCAATCGTGCCACGTGGGAACCGATCCCCGCTACGTACCTCCGCAGATCACATTGACGAAGGCCGATCTCGGCATGGCCAAGAGCAGCGACGCTCCGTTCACGAGCCATCCCGATGTTGATCTGCTCAAATGGCATCCCCTTGAGAAATTCGGGTGCTCGCCCTGCCATGGCGGCAACGGCCGCGCGATTGATTCCATCCGGCGTGGACACGGCCGCTACGAGCACTGGCTCTGGCCGCTCTATTATCCGGAGAATTTCGAGGCCGGATGCCAGCAATGTCACGCAGGAGACATGGTCACCGAGCACGCTCCGGTCTTGAACGAAGGCAAGCAGCTTTACCGGGCCAAGGGCTGCATCGGCTGTCATCGCTTCAACGGCTTCGATAACCAGGACGAACAGCTCGTCACAGCCCGCCAGCGCATCATGGCGATCGAGAAGACGAAAGCTGACGATGAGCAGGAGATTCCACGGCTCCAAAAATTGGGCGACAACGCTCCTGATAATACCGCTGCTGAGAAGTTCTACGGACAGGCGACGAATCTGACCGTTGAGATCAGCCGTATGGATGCGGAGCGTGAAACGCTCGAAGGCCGAAGCCACAACCTGATTCAAGAAATCAAGAAGGTCGGTCCGGACCTGAAGGAAGCGCGCCAGAAGCTGCACAAGGAATGGATTCCGTACTGGATCGCGCATACCAACGAATTTCGTCCCACGACAAAGATGCCGCAATTCCGGTTTGGCGCCGGAGACGTGGAAGCCATCTCCGCGTTCGTTTGGCAGAATGCGCTCACCGGTCCCGCGCTCGACCATCAGCAGCCGGGAAACTCTGAACACGGAAAACAGCTCCTCGAATCTAGGGGCTGTCTCGCCTGCCACTCAGTCGGCGAGGGGTCGAACTCGGTCGGAGGCACGTTTGCTGCGAATCTGAGCCGCGTGGGCGAGAAGGACAACTACGACTATCTTGTTCGCTGGGTGCACAACCCGCGCCAGCGCACGCGTCCCTATTGCCCGTATGAGAAACGCGACCTGGGCCCCGAAGATTACGCGAAGCACAATTTGCCTTTTGTCTTCGATGAGCAGCGCTCGCGCTGCCCGAATGACAATCACGAACTTGTTGTGCAGCAGATGACAGTGATGCCAAGCCTGCGCCTATCTCCCGAGGATGCGCGCGACGTGGCCAGCTACTTGATTACGCTGAAGCACGCCGATGCGAAGTACGCCGATGCGAACTTCATGGACGACCCCGCACAAGCTGCCAAGGGCAAAGAGCTGGTCCGCCACTATGGCTGCGCAGGCTGCCATGAAATCGGCGGCTTCGAAGACGAAGGCCGCATCGGCACAGAGCTGACGAACGAAGGCTCGAAGCCAATCGAGCGCCTGGATTTCGCGCTTTATACGGAAGACGCCAAGCGCGGCATTTTGCCGGACGGAAAGAAGAGCGAGCGCGGTCCGTGGTTCGATTCAAAGGGCTTCTTCGAAGAAAAGCTCCGCAACCCAGGCCTCTACGATCAGGGCAAGTATCATGCGAACCCGATGGATGCCCTGCGCATGCCCAAGCCGAATCTGCAATCGAACGGGGAACTCGAAGCGCTCGTAACCATGCTTCTCGGCAGCACCGATCCCACTCTGCCGCCGGAATATATGTTCAAGCCCTTCGATCGCCGTCGCTACATCGAAGACGGCTGGTGGGTCGTCGCAAAATACAACTGTATCGGCTGCCACCAGATAGACGTGGGGCAGAAGACGGTGCTGCAGACGCTTCAGTTCTACCAGGGTGAGAACAAGGCGAATTTGCCGCCCGTGCTTACCACGGAAGGCGCGCGCGTGAACCCGGAATGGCTGCGGCAGTTCCTTGCGAATCCGTCGCTCAGCTCGACGGACACGAATCGCAACGGCGTCCGCCAGTATCTGCAGGTGCGCATGCCGACGTTCTATCTATCGGACGACGAGATTCGCAAAATCGTGCTGTTCTTCCAGGCGCTGTCGTCGCAGCCAACACCGTTTATTCCGCCAACTGTGAAGCCGCTCGATTCTACGGAAACGGCGATGGCGCGGAGCTTGTTCACCAGTCCGGCCGCTCCGTGTTTGAAGTGCCATATGACTGGCAACGCCGAGCACGACAAGAACGCCTCCGCGCCGAACTTCCTGCTCGCCCACGAACGCTTGCAACCGGCTTGGACCGAGCGCTGGATCACCGACCCGGCAAAAATTATCCCCGGCACGGCGATGCCTTCGGGCCTGTTCCGAAAAGAGGGCGACCGTTGGGTGTTTGCGGGGCCTGCTCCCGGATCTATGGAGCATTACACGGGCGACGAAGCGAATCTTCTGGTGCGCTACATGTTTTCGCTCACGCCACAGGAGCAAGCCCAACTGCTTGGTCGAACGCCAAGCGGTGGCGGCGCAAAACCCGCTGGTGGCAATTAGCTTGGGTATCCGGGTTTAGATGGCGAGGCGCTTCGCAGCCGGAAATTTAATAAAAACGGCGCTGGCGCTGGTAGGTCTTGTTACACTATCCCTAATTTGTTAAGGAGAAAGTCCCGCACATGAATATGAAGCTCTTGAATCTCACGCTCGCAGCGGCCTTGACCGCATCTGTCGCCGGTTGCGGCAGCAAGAAAGATGAATCCACATCGCAGCCTGCCGCTCCTGCTCCCACGGCGGGCAAGACCGTAGATCAATCCACTGCCGGATCGGTTTCCGGCACGGTAACTCTTGCCGGCACGGCGCCTGCAGCGAAGCCGATTAATATGAGCGCCGAGCCTTACTGTCAGAAGTCGCACACGAGCCCCGTAGTCCCGCCGGAAGTGGTGACAGGCGATAAGGGCGCGCTTGCGGATGTTGTCATCTACGTGAAGGACGGCCTTTCCGCGGATTACACATTTACGCCGCCTTCCACGGCCATTCCGCTCGACCAGAAAGGCTGCATGTACGATCCGCACGTAATTGCAGTGATGACAGGCCAGAACATCGAAGTGAAGAACGACGACCAGACCACTCACAACATCCACCCGATGCCGAAGGACAACCGCGAGTGGAACAAATCGCAGCCTCCCGGTGCGGCACCGATTTCCGACAGCTTTGCGCGCGCCGAGAACGCCATTCCTGTTAAGTGCAACGTGCACCCGTGGATGAAGAGCTACATCTTCGTTTTCAAGAATCCCTACTACGCGGTGACGACCAAGGACGGCAAGTTTGAGCTGAAGGGTTTGCCGCCGGGGACGTACACCATCGAGGCGTGGCAGGAAAAGTACGGCACACAGGATCAGACAGTCACTGTTCCCGCTAAGGGTAATGCGACGGCTGCGTTTACCTTCAAGCCGGGGTCGGGCGACTAGTTTTTCTTGAGCTTCTGCAGGGGCTGGGCTTTGCGCTGCTGGAGCGGGGCGTCTTCCGCTCCAGCAGACGTTTTCTTCCGTAAGCTCGCGTTCAGGCTCGCGATTGGGACGAAATGGAACTTGGCTGAAAACTCCAGTACTCGGGGCATTCATAATTTCGCCATCCTGACGGCGTGCAGCACTATATTGCTGTTGGTTGCGGGCGCGCTAGTTACGAGCAACGACGCCGCGGATTCTGTTCCCGATTGGCCGTTGGCCTATGGCCGCATCATCCCGCCGCTCATCGGTGGCATTCGCTACGAATTTGCGCACCGCGTGGTGGCCGGGCTCGTTGCTGTTCTCACCGTGGTTCTGGCAATCTGGATTTCCTTCAGTAAGCTGCGCGGCTCGGCGCGGCGTTGGGCCTGGATTGCGTTCGCGTTGGTTGTTGCGCAGGCCCTGCTGGGCGCCGCTCGCGTGTTGCTGGGCCACGCCGCTTTCGTGGCCACGATTCATGCCACGGTCGCGCAGATATTTTTCATCACGGTCATTAGCCTCACGATGTTTACCAGCGGCTGGTGGCAGCGCGATCTTCCGCAACTGGACGACACGGGTAGCCCGAAGCTCCGGTCACTCAGTGTCTGGCTTACGGCCGTGATTCTCGTGCAGCTCGTTCTCGGCGCAGGATTCCGGCATGGCGCTCTTGGCATTCTTCCGCATTTGATTGGTTTTCTCGTCGTCACGTGCATGGTGATCTGGACGGCACGAATCGCGAACAAGCGCTTTGGCAACGTTGGGGATATCCGCCGCTGGGTGGTGATTCTGCATTCGACTTACGGCACGCAAGTGATTCTCGGATTTCTCGCGTATTGGGCGGTGAGCCAGGCCCGGCTTGCGGCGCAGCCGGTGCTGCTCTACACGGTTATCGAAGTGGCGCATGTAGTGATGGGAGCGCTGGTGCTTGCGTCGGGCGCCCTGCTCGCCCTCACTTGCAACCGGTTGATTCGTTCCGCGGATGCGGTGTCGGTAGAATCTCGCACGACGCGCTCGCAGGCGCAGGGATCGAGGGCGTAAGCCGCAAAGCGATGAACACTACGCGCACAGCCGCCTACGGCTCGCACGATAAACCGTGGGCCTACGTTGTGCTTACCAAGCCCGACGTTACATTTCTTGTAGTCATCACCACGGTTGCCGGTTTTTATCTCGCGTCGCCCGATCATCTGGATTGGGCACTGATGATGCATACACTTTTCGGCACCATGCTCGTCGGCGCCGGCACCGCGGCGCTGAATCAATATTTCGAGCGCGAAATGGACGCGCACATGCGCCGCACCGCAGCCAGGCCGCTTCCCACGGGGATTCTGCAACCACGCGATGCGCTGATCTTCGGCATCACGACGATCGTTGTAGGCGGCGCGTGGCTTGCGCTTGCGGTGAACTGGCTGGCATCTCTCCTCGCGTTCTCTACCAGCATCCTGTATCTCGGACTCTATACGCCCCTCAAAACTCGCACCACCTGGGCGACGGCAATTGGCGCGTTTCCCGGCGCACTGCCTCCGCTGATTGGCTGGGCGGCCGCGCGAGGCTCGCTTTCAGCGGGTGCCTGGGTGTTGTTTGGAATTCTCTTTCTCTGGCAATTTCCGCATTTCATGGCGATTGCCTGGATGTATCGCGAAGACTACGCTCGCGCGGGAATCAGGATGCTGCCGGTGGTTGACCCTTCGGGGGACGCGACATTTGCCCAGATCGTTGGCGCTTCGGCGATGCTCGTACCCATGAGCCTGCTGCCAGCGGTGATGGGCATGGCGGGAATACATTATTTCTTTGGAGCGCTCGTGCTGGGGATGATTCTGCTGCAAGTAGCGCTTTGGGCGAACCGGCACCGCGCGAATGTTCGCGCGAAGTGGTTGATGCACGCTACCGTGGCGCATATTCCAATTCTTTTAGCATGGATGATATTTGACAAGGTCAGTCGATGACCGCCGAAGCGACGGGGAGGGAACTCGCAATGCTTTCTAAGGGCACCGCAATGGAGATTAGTGCGATTTGCGGTCTCTTCATACTGCTGGCTCTCTGGGGGATCGTCTGGGACATCACCAGCGGACTGCTGACAAGCGGCATTGACGGAATCATGCTGCTTTTTGTCTGCGCGATGATGGCAGGGATTTTCTTTCTGATTATGCTGATGGAGCTGACGAAATCGGGAATTGTCCCGACGCCCGCGTTTCTGCGTCCGGCGCCTAAGCCGGCAGCTGCTGCGAAACCGGCTACGGCTGCTCCTGCGACGAAAGCCCCTGCAGCCGGCACTCCTGCAGCGCCGAAATCAAGCGCGCCAGCCTCCGGTGCGCCGGTCGCTGCTACGCCGAAGCCAGTAAGTCCCGCTGCCGCCGCCACGCCGAGCGCTCCTCCCGCTCCGCCACGTCCTGCTGCTCCTGCTTCCGCTGCGACGCCCGCGCCCGCGAAGCCAGCGGCAGCCTCTCCGGCCGAGCCGCCTGCGCCAACGGTCCCCGAGAAGAAGTAGCACCTCGGCCGCTACGTTTTCTCATGACCCTGATTCCGCTCAGAGAGTTTCCTGCCATCAACGCCGGCTTGAACGGGGCATCGGCGGTTTTCTTGTTTGTTGGCTACATTTTCATTCGCAGCCGCCGAATTGTGCAGCATAAGATCTGCATGCTGAGTGCCTTTACGTGCTCGGTGGTGTTTCTTGGCTGCTACCTCTATTTTCATTTTCACGCCGGGCTTATCCGCTTCGGCGGCCAGGGATGGATTCGGCCGGTATATTTCACGTTGCTGATTTCGCACACGATTCTAGCTGTGACGATCGTCCCGCTTGCTCTGATCACGCTGAACTATGCGCTGCGGGAGAAATTCGGCAGCCACATGAAGATTGCGCGCTGGACGCTTCCGTTGTGGCTATACGTCTCCGTCACCGGCGTGATCATTTACTGGCTGCTGTATATCGCTTATATGCCGATTGGTGCACCTGCTTG
>Ga0306921_10000026_pt1 | contig 117181 bp, 110 predicted proteins | sample sta12Cox44000080_FD_203760 | JGI IMG/M metagenome (GOLD analysis project Ga0306921, IMG submission 203760) | Lab enrichment of tropical soil microbial communities from Luquillo Experimental Forest, Puerto Rico - statoxic.12C.oxic.44.000.080 (v2)... | ecosystem: Environmental > Terrestrial >... | reverse complement strand
CGCGGCGATCGCTTCCGCGGCGCGGCCGAGCGAGCCGCGCGCGACGACGACCTCGGTGCGGAAGGCCGGCGCGGGATCGCGCGGCCGGAGCACGAACGCGCGGGTCATGGCCGCCGGCGGCCGCGCCCCCGCGTCCTTGGGACGCCGATCGCCGTCAGTTCGGCCGCCCCGCGGATCCCATGCGCTCGAGATCCGAGATGTACTCCTCGACGAGGCGCCGCTGGGTCGCGTCGTCGAGGTTCTTGGCGAGCAGCTTCGCCGCGGCGCGGAGCGCCAGGTCCGCGGCCACTCCCTTCAGCTCCGCGCGCGCCTGGCGCAGGCTCGCATCGATCTGCGACTCGGCCTGCTTCGCGAGCTGCTCTCGCTGCTTGCGGGCTTCCTCGAGGATGTCGGACTTGAGCCGCTCGGCGTCCTGCCGCCCGGCCTCGACCGCGGCCGCCCGCTCCCGGCGGGCCTGGTCGATGAGCGCCCGGTGCTCGGCGACGAGCCGCTGCGCCTCGTCGCGCTCCTTCGCGGCGCGCGCGAGATCGGAGCGGATCCCCTCCTCGCGGCCTTTCATCGCCGCAAGGATCGGCCCCCACGCGAACTTCCTGAGCCCGAACAGCAGGATCAGAAACGTCACGAGCGTCCAGAAGAACAACCCGATCTGAGGCGTGACGAGCGCGTTTCCCCCCGCGGCGGCCTCTCCCCCCTCGGCCGAGAGCACCGGCGAGACCGCGACCAACACCAGCGCGGCGCGCGTCATGAAACGGCCGTGCATGTCGATCCTCAGCCCTTGAAGGCCAGGAGAATGCAAATGACGAGCGCGAAAAGTCCGACGCCTTCGATCAGGCCCGCCGCGATCAGCATCGCGGTCTGAATCGTCCCCGCCGACTGCGGCTGGCGGGCGATGCCGTCCATTGCGTTGGCCGCGAGCCGGCCGATGCCGATGCCCACGCCGATCGCGGCGAGGCCCGCACCGAAACCGGCACCGAGAAACGCGAGACCCTTCGGATCCATGTACTCTCCTCCTTGTGATCCACCGGCTCTAGTGGGCCGGGTGGGCGGACATCCCGATGAACGTCGCGACTAGCGTCGTGAAGATGTAGGCCTGGATGAAGCAGACCAGCAGCTCCAGAACGAAGATGAACAGCGTGAACGGCACCGCGACCGTGGCCACCCACGCCGACTTGAGGATGAAGATCAGGGAAATCAGGCCGATGATGACCACGTGTCCGGCGGTCATGTTGGCGAACAACCGGATGCACAGCGCGAACGGCTTCGTGAACTGTCCGAGGATTTCGACGGGCACCATGATCGGGTAGAGCCACAGGGGCAGGCCGCCCGGCACCACGTTCTTGAGGTGCTTCACCAGACCGTACTGGCGCACGCCGGCGCCCTGGATCGTCAGGAACGCGAGCCCGGCGAGGCACGCCGTCACCGAGATGTTCCCCGTCGGTGTCGCAAATCCCGGGATCAGGCCGACCATGTTGCAGAACCACACGAAGAAGAAGCAGGTCAGCAGATACGGAAGGTAGCGGTCGCTGTCGTGGCCGATCAGCTTGCCGGCGATCTCCTCGCGGAAGTACTTGACGAACACCTCGAGAACGTTGCGCGAGCCCGTCGGCACGGCATCCTTCGCCCGCCGCGCCGCGGCCAGGGTCACCACGAGCAAGAGACCCGAGGCGATCCACATCATCACGACGCTGCGTGTGATCGACAGGTCGTAGGGCCCGAGGTGGAGAGGTGGAAGAGCGATCGCCGTGTGGGTGAACGGAATCTCGATCTCCCGCGAATCCAGGATGTGGCCCATGATCAGGTCGGTGACGCTGAACCCGGACCCCGTCTCGGGAGCTTGTTGCGCGACCGTCTCGGTCGCGGCCAGGGCCGCGGCGGCGATCATCCGTGCGTCTCCGCGCGACGGGCGAGAGCCGCGGAGGTCCGCGTCAGCCACACCATCTCGAACACGAATACCGGAAGGAACCCGGCGACGACGCCGGCCAGCGCGGCGCCTCGCGCGTCTCCACCGGCCCGCGCGGCTCCGAACCCTGCAACCGCGGTCAGGGCGAACCTCGTCGCGATCCCGCCGACGAGTGCCGCCAGGAAGCGCACGCCGGGGCGTCCGAGCTCCGCGGCGAGCCATGCGCCGAACGCGACCGAGGGAACGGCCATCGCGGCGAACCCCGCCGCCGCCCATCCCGAAGCGCCCCGCGCGTTCGCCGCGACCCACAGCGCAAGCAGCAGCCCGCCGCTCGCCGCCGCGAGCGATGCTCCCACCGCGAAGCGCGCGACCACCAGTCCCCTCACCGCCGACCTCCGGCCGGTCCTCCCGGGGGCACGACCCTCCGGTAGACCGAGAGCATCCCTGCTGCCGCCCCGAGCACCGCGCCGACCAGGACGAGCCATGGGGTCGTCCCGAACCGCCGGTCCAGCCACCGGCCGCCGAACACCCCCACCAGCAGCGGAACCACGAGATCGAACCCGATGCCGAGATAGGGAACCGGCGAAGGGTTCGATCCGGGCGACCCGCCGCCGTCCTGCTGGCTCAAGGTCCCAACGCAGGACCGATGACTCTACCAGAGCGGTCAAGGGCCACGGAATCGCCCGGCCGCCTCATCGCGTCCTCCGCGCCTCCGCCGTCGAGACGGGCGCCGGAGCCGGGAATTCGTAGGTTTTCTCCACCTGGCGCACGAGCCTCGAGACCGGCTCGTCGAGAACGCGGAACAGCGGCGCGGGTCTTATCCCGATCCAGAACGCGAGCACCACGAGCGGGAGCAGATACGCCAGCTCGCGGCCCGTCAGGTCGTGGAGCTTCCGGTTCTCCTCCCGGTCGAGCTTTCCCCAGATCGTCCGCTGGTAGAGCCACAGCATGTACACGGCGCCGAGCACCATGCCGGTCGCCCCGAGCACCGCCCAGACCTTCCACTCGAGACGGAACGCGCCCACCAGGATCGTCCACTCTCCGGTGAAGCCGTTCCCCGGAATCAGCGGCATGCCGATTGACGAGAGCGTCATCACCATGAACACGACGGCGAACCACGGCATCACGGAGACGAGACCTCCGTAGTCCTCGAGCCGGCGGGTGTGCGTGCGCTCGTAGACGACCCCGACCAGGAGGAACAGCGCGCCCGTCGAGATCCCGTGGTTGATCATCTGGAAGACGCCGCCGGCGAGCCCCTGATAGTTCAGGGCGAACACGCCGATCATGCAGAACCCCAGATGGCTCACCGACGAGTACGCGACGAGCTTCTTCCAGTCCTTCTGCACGAGGGCGACCATCGCGCCGTAGATCACGCCGATCACGCACAGCGCCAGCACCCAGGGCGCGAACCGGCGCGTCGCATCCGGCATCATCGGGAGGCTGAAGCGCAGGAACCCGTACGTCCCCATCTTGAGGAGCACGCCGGCCAGGATGACGGACCCGGCCGTCGGGGCCTCCACGTGCGCGTCCGGAAGCCAGGTGTGGAACGGCCACATCGGCACCTTGATCGCGAAGCCCACGAAGAACGCGAGCCACACCCACGTCTGGAGGGGCATCCAGTCCGTCCATGTCCCCATGCCCTGCAAGACGCGGATGTCGAACGTGTAGTCCCCCGAAAGCGCGCCGTGATGGAAGTAGAGCGCGAGGATCCCGACGAGCATCAGCACGGAGCCGAGCAGGGTGTAGAGGAAGAACTTGACCGACGCGTAGATGCGGCGCGGGCCTCCCCAGATCCCGATGAGGAAATACATCGGGATCAGCATGACCTCCCAGAAGATGTAGAACAGGAACGTGTCGAGGCTGACGAACACGCCGAGCATCCCGGTCTGGAGGATGAGCAAGTAGGCGTAGTACTCCCGGTGGCGCGTGTGGATCGCGGACCACGAGGACAGCGCCGCGAGGAATCCGAGCACTGTGGTGAGCAGGACGAGGAGCATCGAGATCCCGTCGACGCCGACGATGTAGCGGACGTTCAGGGACGGGATCCACGCCACGTCCCGCACGAACCGGAAGCCGTACGCATCGGATGCCGCAGCGCTCCAGGAGAACCACAGCGGCAAGCTGACGATCAGGTCGAGCGCCGCGACCGCGGTGCCGACCTGCGCCACGAGCGCCGGCCGCGCCTTCGGCAGGGCCAGGCACACGACCGCCCCGAGCAGGGGCAGGAAGGTGACGACATCGAGAAGATGCGACCCGAACGGGTTCATCCCGTCTCACACCTCGTGTGCGAACGAGCGCAGCCGGCGCGAAGCGTCAGACGCTACCACATCGGAAGAAGTCGGGTAAGGGCGCGCGCGGATCGAGCCGGTCGGGATCAGCTCGAGGTCTTGGCCTTGAGCGCGCTGAGCACGTCCCAGACGCGGTCGCTGTACCCCATCGGGATCGACGCGGCGACGTCGCGCCGGGTTTCCACGAAGCTCGGGCCGCTGCAATACGCCGCGAGCGCCGCGTCGGGGTCGCCGAAGCGGTCGAGGAGCTGGCGCAGATAGTACGTCCCGAGCGTCACGTTCATCTCGGGATCGAACAGGAGATCCTCGCCGGTCCACTCGAGCCCGAGATCGGCCGCGAGCCCTGCCGCGGTGTCCGCCTCGAGCTGCATGAGCCCCTTCGCGCCCGCCGCCGACACCGCCTTCGGGTCGAACTGGCTTTCCACCTGGATCACGGCGAGCACGGTCAGCGGATCGACCCCGAAGCGCGCCGCCTGCCGGCGGACGATCGGGAGCACGGATGCGGCCGCCTGCTTGGGCGACCCCGGGAAGACGTCGTCGGCATCGCGGAGCAGGCGGTCGGTCCAGTCCGGCGCCAGCAGGGACGGCGCGCCGCTCGAGACGGCCGGAGTCGGCGCCGGGACCGAGCCCGATTGGACCCCTGCGAACAGGCCGGCCACGACGATCCAGCTGAGGACCGACAGCACGGCCAGTGTCCGGACGACGATCCGCATGGGGGCAGCGTACGGGCTCGGTCCGGCGACGGTCAACCCCGGAAAATAACCAAATAATTCTATTACTTCTATTTCTTTTGGGGTGGGGATCGCCGTTCGGAGGCTTTTCCGCCGGAAGGATTTTCCAACTTCGCGTCGAGGGCGGGGGGAGCCACTCGGAACGAGACCCGCCCGCCCGACCTGCGCAGACGGTAGACTTTCTCGCCTCGCGCCAAAGACTTGCCGCCGTCCGACCCGTCGATCACCGTCTCGCCGGGAAAGCGCGAGGCCAGGCACCGGCCCAGGGCGTACTCCATGTCCTTCGCGTCCTCCTCGGTCGCGAACACCGACGTCCAGACCGTGGCGCCCTCCTCCGGCTTGCCGGGTGCCTCGAGCCGGAAGACGGCATCCCCGACCCAGCCATCGCCGGCGATCATCCCCAGGTTGTCCTTGCCGGTCTCGAGGGACACCAGCGTGATGATTCCCTGCTCGCCGAGGGAGTCGCGGTCGGCGACCTCGAGCCCCGACCCCGATGGAATCTGAGGGGGCGCGATCTCCGCGGGATCGGCGGGCGGCCGGTCGAGGTGCAGCACGTCACGCGTGGTCATCCGCCGCTTGCGCTCGACTCCGAGGCGGCTGAACTCGCCTGACTTCACCAGCGCCGCCGCCTGCGCGAACCCGTCGAGATAGGCGAACTCGAGAAGCGAGGCGACCGAGGCCGACGAGGTCCTCACGGACTCCGGCACGAGCCGCCCGCCGAGGGCGTCGTCCGGGCGGAGCTTCCCGCCGACCACCTCCGATTCGAGTTCCACCCCGCTGAACAGGAAGATCAGCGCGGCGAGGTTCGCACCCCCTTCCGACAGCGCGGCGCGCGCGAGCAAGGCGTCGGTGGTCGGCGGGGCGGGCCACGCCGGGAGATCGAGGAGGAGGTGCGCGGCATAGTGCGCCACCACCACCTCGTCCGGAGCCACGCCCGTCGCGAGCATCACGGACGACGCCTCGTCGGTGCTCGGGTCGGCCTTCCCTTCCCCCTCCCCCAGGCGCGCGGGGTCGACGAGCAGCCGCCGGCCCTCGGCGTCGAGGCCGATGCCGTCGAGATCGGCGGCGAGGGCGGTGACGAGCTCGCCGGGAGCGGTGCCCGTACCCAGGCCGAGATCCTTCCACGCGCGGCCGCGCGCGAGCGCCGTCGGCTCGGGAAGCCAGCGCGCCGCACGCGCCTTCGCCTCGGCCTGGCGCGACGCCGCGTCGGCGCGCACGCCGACGAGCGGGACGGCGGCGCGCACGCGCGTCAGATCGGAGATCCGGTCGGCGACGACGCGCACCGCCTGCAGCAGGTGCGTGTCCGCGCCCTTCACCGGCGTCTGTGGCGATGCCGGCGGCGACGGAGCAGTCGCCGCCGGCGCGGGCTCGTCGGCGATTCCCGGCGCGGCGAGCATCGCCGCGAGGAGCATCGCCGGAAGGAGGGAGGCGCGCGGGACCCGCGACCTCATCGCAGCGGGGGCTCGGAGAGCACGACGACGCGATCGCCCGGTGCTAAGTGCTCGCGGGCGGTGGTCCCGGCGGCGAACTCGATCACGTACCGCGCGGGGGCGTCGGGCAGGATCGAAGGACACTCCCCCTCGGGAGGGCAGGGCTTCCGATCGGCGGCGATGGTGACGACCCGGAAGGAGCGGTCGAGCCAGACGATGTCGAGCGCGACCTTGCAGTTCTTCATCCAGAAGCCCTCGCGGACGTCGGCGTCGAAGACGAACAGCATGCCCTCGCTCCGCCCGACGGACGCGCGCCCCATGTACCCCTTCTCTCGCGAGGCTTCGTCGGAGGCGACCTCGAGCGTGAACTCGCTTCCCGACGGGAGCACGGCCACGGCCGAGGTCGGGTAGGCCCGGCCGCCCGGCGTCACGGCCGCGAGCAGCGCGGGTCCGGCCAGCGCGATCGCGACGAGGACCGGGCTCACTTGGCCGCCACGAATTCGCCGTTGACGATGAGCAGATCGGCCGCGTCCGCCTCGCCGCCGGGGGCTCCGTCGGCGCCGTTGCAGCGCAGGCGGTATCCGTTGCCTACCGGCGTATAGTCGAACGGCCGTCCCCAGGGGTCGGCCGGAACCGCGCCCGAGCTGGAGGCGAACGCCTCGGCGAGCGTCGCCGGAGGCCGGCCGCTCGCGATCTTGACCTTCTCGACGGCGCGCGCGATCTGCACCATCAGTTCGCGCGCGCGGCGGATCGGGTAGCTCTGCACCGCCGTGACGAGCCCGCGATAGACGATGATCTGATCCCGCGCCTTGTCCGCGATCGGCGTATCCGGGTAGTCGTCGATGATCTTCTGCAGCAACTCGATCGCGTGCGGAACGTCACCCTTGTCGACCTCGCCGAGCGCCCGATGCCACAACCGCTCCGCGCGGCTCTCCGATCCGCCGCACGCGAGCCCGGCGAGCAACAAGGCGGAAGCGACGACGATGCGCACGCGCGACGAGATCGATCGGTGCGAGCCGTTGACTTCGCCGGAGGGGCGTTTCATAATCCGCGCGCTTCGCTCACGGGTGTCCTCGGATCGACAGTTTTCTCGTCCGCGCGTCGTCGTGGCGATCGGACGTCGGATTCACTCTAGATGACGCTTCGGCCACGGGCAACCGAAGTCCCTGAGCTGGTGAGGCGACTCGGAAGCCGTCGACCGAGGCAGGTGGATCGCGCCCGCGCGCGGCTTTCGATCATCGGGTCCGCCTCGGTGGGACCGCTGATCGACGCCATCGAGGGGGACAACGACCGGATCCGCGCGCATGCGATGCCGCTGCTCGCGCTGATCCAGGACCCGCGGGGCCGCGAGCCGCTCGTCGCGATGCTCCTCGACCGGGAGCCGCGCCTCCGGGAGATCGCCGCCCGCTGTCTCGCACGGTTTCCGTCGGCCGAGTCCGTGGGGGCGCTCGAGCGCGCGCTCCGGCGCGACAAGGCCCGTGACGTTCGGATCGGGGCGATCCACAGCCTTCTCGAGCTCTACGAAGCGGGCCAGGAGACGGCCATCCGGCGCGTCCTCGAGACGCTGACCGACGTGAAGGAGGACGTCAAGGTTCGAGGGGCGGCTTTCGCTCTGCTGCGGGCGCTCAAACCGTCCGCCCGGCGGGGCCTGCTCCGGAGGCTCAGGCAGGATCCGGCGGAGGAGATCGCGCGTCGCGCGGCGGAGGTCGGCGACGACGACGATGCCGTGCCGCCGGGCGGTCGGCTCGAGCGGCGGCACGAGGCGCTCGTCCGCGACCTGGCGTCCACGGAGTACGTCTCGTGGAACGAAGCCGTCCACCGCCTCGTCGCCGCCGGACCGGCGGTGTCGTCCTCGATCATCGCGGAGATGCGGCGCCGCGCGAACGACCCCGAATACTGCGCGCGCGCCGGCATGGTGCTCCGGGGCCTGGGCCCGCGCCGCGTGCGCGGGCTCGCGGAGGCGCTCGACGAGATCGACGAGCCGCTTCCGCTCCAGGTGCTCGTCGAGGTCGCCGGAGCCATCGGCGAGAAGTCGCTCATCTACCGGTTGAAGTCGGTCATCGAGCGCGTGGCGCCGAGCTCGGACGGGTCCGGGCCCTCGCGGTTCGACACGATGCAGCGCGTGCGCGCGAAGGCCCACGTCGAGCTGGCGCGGATCGGCAGCCGCGTCGCGATCGCCGACCTGCAGTCGATGCTCGCCGACGCGTCGTGCCGTCTGCCGCTCGAGGTCCCCGCGGCGATCGAGCTGATCGGCAAGCGCGACGAGATCCCGCTTCTGCTGCGCGCCTACCTCCGCGAGGATCCGTACATGCGCGGGCGGGTCGCCGCCGCCGTGAGGACCATCCTCAAGCGCGAGCGCATCCGCCGGAACAGCACCGTCTTCCTCACGCTCCCCGCCGAGGAGCGTCGCGCGCTGGAATCGATCGTCGCGCGGAAGCACCGCTCCGGCAGGCCGCGCGCCAAGCGGGCGGCGCGGACGAGGAAGCGCTGACGGAGGGCCGATGCCGGACAAGATGAGCGTGCGGGACCTCCGCCCGTTGAGCGGCCGCCGGATCCTCTGTCGCGTCGATTTCAACGTGCCGATCCGCGACGGGCGCATCGGCGACGACACGCGCATCCGCGCGTCGCTCCCGACGGTCCGTCTCCTCGTCGAGGGCGGCGCGCGCGTGATCCTTTGCTCGCACCTCGGGCGGCCGAAGGGAAAGCCGAAGCCCGAGTACTCGCTCGCGCCCGTCGCGGCCCACCTCTCGGGCCTGCTCGGAATTCCGGTCGGCTTCGCGCGGGAGTGTGTCGGTCCCGACGCCGCATCCGCCGCCGCGGCGCTCCCGCCGGGAGGCGTGCTCCTGCTCGAGAACCTGCGCTTCCACGCGGAGGAGGAGGCGAACGACCCGGAGTTCTCCCGGGCCCTCGCCTCCCTCGGCGACGCCTACGTCAACGACGCGTTCGGCACCGCGCACCGCCCGCACGCCTCGACCGTCGGCGTGCCGCGCTTGCTGAAGCCGGCGGCCGCGGGGCTGCTGATGCTCGGCGAGCTGACCTACCTCGGCCGTCTTCTGGGCGCCCCCGACACGCCGTTCGTCGCGATCCTCGGTGGGGCGAAGGTCTCGGACAAGATCGAGCTCATCGACAACCTGCGTCCCCGCGTCGACCGCTTCCTCGTCGGCGGAGCGATGGCGTACACCTTCCTGCGTGCGCAGGGGCATCCGACGGGACGCTCGCTCGTCGAGGAGGATCACCTCGACACGGCGCGGCAGCTGCTCGATCGCGTCGCCCGGGACGGGAAGGGGTTCCTCCTCCCCGTCGATCACGTCGTCGCCCGGCCCGGCGAGGACGCGGCCCTCCGCACGACCGAGGGCGTCGCGATCGGTGCCGACGAGGCGGGGATGGACATCGGGCCGAAGACCGTGGCGCTGTTCGCCGACGAGATCGCGGCGGCGGGCACGGTGCTGTGGAACGGTCCGGTCGGCCGCTTCGAGGTCGCGGCGTTCTCCGCGGGAAGCCGTGCGGTCGCGGAGGCGCTCGCACGGTGCCGCGGCACGACGGTCGTCGGCGGCGGCGACACCGGCGCCGCGGTGGACGCGTTCGGCGTGGCGTCGAAGATGACGCACGTCTCGACCGGAGGCGGAGCGTCGCTCGAGTTCCTGAGCGGTCTGCCGCTCCCGGGAGTCGTGGCGCTGGACGACGCCGCGTGAGCGCACCGCGCGGCCGCCGCCTCGTCGTCGGCAACTGGAAGATGAACCTCGGGGAGGCGGCGGCGGAAGCGCTCGTCGCCGCGCTCGTCCGGACGCTCCCCTTCGATCGCGTGGATGCCGCCGTCGCCCCGGCGTTTCCCTGCCTGCGGCGTGCGCTCGACGCGGCCGCCGGCTCTCCCCTCGCCATCGCGGCTCAAAACGTCCACGACCGCGATTCCGGCGCGTTCACCGGGGAGGTCGCCGCCGGAATGCTCCGGGAGATGGGCGTGCGATACGTCATCGTCGGGCACTCCGAGCGTCGGCGGTTGTTCGGGGAGAGCGAGATGCTGATCGGCCGCAAGGTCGTCGCGTGCCGGCGACACGGTCTCACGCCGATCGTCTGTCTCGGCGAGACGGAGGAGCAGCGCGACGCGGGGCTCACCCAAGACGTGGTCGCCGCGCAAGCCGCGGCGGCGCTGGGTGCTGCGCCGTTTCCCCCGGGAGCCGACCTGGTGGTCGCCTACGAGCCGGTCTGGGCCATCGGTACCGGGAGGACGCCGTCTCCCGCCGACGTCGCCGCCGCGCACGGGACGATTCGCCGGACGCTCGCGAGCCGGTTCGGAGCCGACGCGGACCGCGTCCCGATCCTTTACGGCGGCTCGGTGACTCCCGCGAACGCGCCGCAGATCTTCGAGGCGGAAGACGTGTCGGGCGCCCTGGTCGGAGGCGCCTCGCTCGAGGCGTCCTCGTTCCTGGGAATCGTGGAGGCGGCCGCCTAGGAACGCGCCTGGACGCCCGCCGTCCCCACGTGCTAGCCTCCCTCGTTTCCGCTCACGCCGCGGACGAGGTGTGCACAGGCCATGACCGTCCTCATCACCGTTCTCCACGTCATCGTCGCGTTCATCCTGATCGTGGTCGTGCTCCTGCAGACCGGTAAGCGCGCGGACCTCGCCGGCGCCTTCGGCGGCGGCGGAAGCCAGACGGCGTTCGGCGCGCGGGGAGCGGCGAACGCGCTGTCCAAGGCGACGACGTACGCCGCGATCATCTTCATGGCGACGTCGATGATCCTCTCGCTGCTCTCCGGCAGCCACGGCGGCGGCACGGGCTCCGTGCTCGACTCGGTCCCCGCGCCCGCAGCGAAAGGGGCTCCCGCTCCGGCTCCGGCGGGCCAGAAGCTGGTGGTGCCTCCGCCTCCGGCGCCCAGCACCCCTCCGGCGCAGGCTCCCGCAAACCCGGCGCCTCAAGGGAAGTAGCGAGCGCCCCGCTTTGTTATGATCGTTTCCGGTACCGGCGTCGAAATTGCCGAAGTGGTGGAATTGGCAGACACACCATCTTGAGGGGGTGGCGGGCGCAAGCCCGTGGGGGTTCGAGTCCCCCCTTCGGCACCACACCGACGCTTGCGAGCAACGGGCCCGATCGGGCCCGTTTCGCTTTGGAGCGCGTCACCAGTCCCGGTAGTAGGTTCCGTCGAGGGCCTTGCCGTCCGACAGACTGTAGACGTCGTAGACGTTCTCGCCTCCCCACGACGTCGCGTCCCACGCATCCTGGTACGACCGCATGCCCCACTCGTTGGTCCCGGTCATCGGGTCGATCGGGATCTTCTGGAGGAAGTGGCGCTTGGTCGACTTGCCGGTCAGCGGATTCCCCACGTCGACCCCCTCGACCAGCTCGTCGAGCGTGCGCGGGTAGCCCTTCTGGTCGACGTCCTTCTGCAGGATCTTCCCCTGGTCCACGAGCGCCTTGTACTGGTCGATCACGTCGCGCAGGAGCTCGAGCGAGTGGCGCAGCTCGTCCTCGCGCCGCCGCTTCTCGTCGAATCTCTTGAGCGGAATGGCGATCGTGGTGAGCACGAGGAGGACGGCCAGCGCGGCGACCAGCTCGACCGTCGTCAATCCTCGCGGGCGCCGTCGCGTCATCGGACCTCCGGATCGCGCTCTCGCCCAGTGGTACGCCGGGGGCGCCCGAGCCGTCTAGTGCGGATCAGAGCGACCGCACCGGCTTGTCCTTGTGGAACAGATTGTGCCACCACCGCCGGAGCGCGCTCTGGTGCTCCGCGCACGGCTCCGGCTCCGTGCCGGCAAGGAACACTTCCTCGCGGCGCTGCGGGCAGCCGTCCACCGCCAGACCTCCCGTGACCGGGTCGATCTCGACGCGGGAGATACCCGGCGGCTCGGGGAAGCTCGACCCGGCCCAGCGGTGGCGGCTCCCCATCATCACGTCGACCCAGATCGGCAGCGCGCCCGCGGCCCCGGTCAGACCGGTTCGCGCGTTGTCGTCGTAGCCGACCCACACGAGCGTCAGGATCTCCGGAGTGAATCCCACGAACCAGGCATCGCGCGTGTCGTCCGTCGTTCCTGTCTTTCCGGCGGCGTCGCCCGAGAAGCCCCACGAGGCGGCCGAGGCGGCCGTACCCTCGGTGAGCACGCCCCGGAGGACGTCGACGACGAGGTACGCGGCGTCGGGGCGGACCACCTCCTTGATCGCCGGCGGGGAGCTGTCGAGCTTCTTGCCGTCGGCCGACTCCACCGAGTCGAGAATCCGCGGCTCGGCGGAGAGTCCGAGCGTGGCGAACGTCCCATACGCGCGCGCGAGCTCGATCGGGATCACCTCCTGCGCACCGAGGGCCAGCGAGGGAAGGGGCTCGAACGCCTCGGGGAGTCCGCAGCGGCGCGCCGCGTCGATCACCGGCTTGAGACCGACGCCGAGAGCCGCTCGCGCGGTGGGAACGTTGAGGGAGTGCTCGAGCGCGAAGCGCGCGGTCACCGGGTCGCCGAATCCGCCGTCGTAGTTCTCCGGCCTCCACGGCTTCCCGCCCGAGACCATTTCGAGCGGCGAGTCGTCCAGGCGCGACGCCGGCGTCAGGCCGCCCTCCTGCGCGCCGCGCGCGGCCTCGAACGCGGCCAGGTAGACGAACGGCTTGAAGCACGATCCCGGCTGGCGGTGCGCCTGGGTCGCACGATTGAACTGGCTGTCTTGGTAGTCCCGCCCGCCCACGAGCGCCAGGATCGCGCCGGTGCGCGGATCGGTGACGATGACCGCCCCTTGCAGGCGCCGCTTCGCCGCCTGGCGATGCACCGCCGGGACGTCGCGCTCGAGCCGGTCGAGGCCCCGCGAGAGCGCCTGCTCGGCCCGCGACTGCACGACCGTGTCGATCGTCGTGAAGATCCGAAGGCCTTGCTCCGACAGCGCCGTTGCCGGGTAGGCGGCGGCGAGCTGCGCGCGCACCAGGTCGACGACGTAAGGCGCCTGGGCGAACCCGGCCCCCCCCGCTGCGAGCCGCAGCGGCTCCTTCTTGGCGGCGGCCGCCGCGGCCGGGTCGACGAACTTCTGCTCGACCATTGCGTCGAGCACCTGGTCGCGCCGGGCGACGCAGCGGTCCGGATGAGCGAACGGGTTGTACCCGCCGGGATTGCGAATCAACCCCGCCAGAGTCGCCGACTCCGCGAGCGAGAGATCGGGCAGCGCACGGCCGAAGTAGTGGCGTGCCGCGGAACCCATCCCGCAGATCGCGACGGGGCCGCGCTGCCCGAGGTAGACCTCGTTGAGGTAGACCTCGAGGATCCGGTCCTTCGGGTACTTGAGGTCCAGGATCACCGACATCAGGGCTTCGCGCGCCTTGCGCCACCACGTACGCTCCTGCCCGAGGTAGAGGTTCTTGACGGTCTGCTGCGTGATCGTGCTTCCGCCCTGCACAATGCGCCCGCTCTCGACGTTCTTGAACATCGCGCGGGCGATCGCGAGCGGATCGATCCCGGCGTGCTCGTAGAAGCGCGCGTCCTCGGCGGCGAGGACCGCCGAGACGAGCGATTTCGGCGCGTCCTTCAGGGGGACGACCTGGCGCTCCTCCTGTCGCGGTCCGAACACGAGCGCGAGCAGCTCCGGTTCGAAGTCCGCCGAGGCGACCGGCCGTCCGCGCTCGTCGGCGATCGCCTCGATCGCTTCCCGGTCGAAGTTCAGGATCGCGCGCCGCGCCGGGATCGGCCGGTCCCCTCCCTTCCAGGCGCGCACGTTGACATCCAGGGCTCCGCCACGCACGCGGAACTGCCCCGGGCGCAGCGGCGGCGCGTCGATCCGCGCGTACCCGCAGCGCTCCAGGCGCGCGGCGAGGGCGTCCCGGTCGAGGGCCATCCCCGGGACGACGTGCAGCCGCGCCGAGTAGATCCGCGAGGGGAGCGTCCAGACGCGCCCCTCGAACGTCAGCGTGATCTGGGTGTAGACGGCGAGGACGACCGCGACGGCGGCGACCGTGAGCGGGATCCCGAGACCGATCAGCCGGCGCACGAGGCGCCGCCTCGAGGAGGACTTCCGCTTCCCCTTGGGCGCGGCGCTCGCGGTGGTGCCGCTCGCCATCACCGTCCCTCGGGATTTCGGGGGCTCGTCGGAAGCAGTGTCAGCCCTTCAGCGTTTCCTTCAGCGGCTTGCCGGCCTTGAAGGCCGGGGCGCGAGTCGCAGGGATGTCCAGGGTCTCGCCCGTGTGGGGATTCCGTCCGGACCGAGCCTTCCGCGCGCGGGCCTCGAACGTTCCGAACCCGCTGATCGCGACCTTGTCCCCCTCGACCAGCGCTTTGGCGACCAGCCCGATCGCGGGGTCGGGGTCGAAGATCGCGTCCATGGCCACGCGCGCGTCCCTGGCGGACAACCCCGTTCTCTCTGCCAATTTGTCGGTCAGCTCGGCCTTGTTCAAGACGTCCTCCTTGTCGCGTTCAGGGCGCCCAGCGAAGCTCCTTCACGGACGCGCGAATGACGAAGATCTTGATGTTGTTGTCGGCTTCGTCCGCGGGCAGGAAAAAGAATCCGGGGACCTCCGGCTCGTCTTCGGTCACGGTCCCCCAGATCGTCTCGCCGTCGTGGAAGGTCACGATCGCGCGCTTGCCCGGCGGCTTCTTCTTGGGATCGAAGTCGCGCCGTGCGACGAAATCGCGGTTTCCCAGGTAGTCCTTGACCCAGAACATCGCCTTCATGTCCGCAAGGCGAATCTTGACCGGAACGCCCCCGCCTTCGCCCGAGAGCAGGTGAAAGCTCTCGTGCCGCGGCGAGAAATCTTGCGTGACTCCCTTGTGGATGGCGCCCGCCCGGAGGTGGACTACGATCTTTTGCTCCATTCCGCCCTCCGTCGGCCGGAAGCCGGCCGACCGCCAGGGAATCCTAACAGGAGGGGGGCCGGCGGAAAAGGGCCGAGTTCCGGCCCCGCAACCCGAGCGTCGGCTTGACGCTCCTCCGCCGCGGTCCCTATGTTCCGTCCCGGAGCGCGACGCGATGGAGCCCAAGACCGCACCCGACACCCTTCCCCTGGGCCGGACCGCCCCCCGCTCGCGGGATCGTCGGCGGCGGATCGTGGTCGACTCGCGCTACCAGGTCCGCGCGGGGCTGCTCGTTGGGTCGGTCGCGCTCGTCCTCTTGGCACTTCTGAACACCTCGCTCGTCACCCAGTCGCGCGCCGGGGCGGCGGCGGGGGCGGCCACGGCTTGGACGAGAGGACCGGGAGCCGAGGTCGGCCTCTCCTGGATGCTCCTGTTCGCGGGGTCGGCCGTTTTCTTCGGCGGCGTGGTGCTGATCGGGGTCATGGAATCGCACCGGACCGCCGGCGCCGCGTTCGCGATCCGCCGCTCGATCGAGGCGATCCGCGACGGGCGCGTCGGGGAGCGGGTCCGGCTACGGAAGAACGATCACCTGCAGGACCTCGCGGAGGCAGTCAACCGGCTCGCCGAGACTCTCGACGCCGAGCGCACCTCGCGCGGCTGATCAGCCGGCCCTCAGGGCGGGATCGGCGATCCCCGCCTCGCGGAAGCCTCGATCACGAAGACGGCAGGCATCGCACGCCCCGCACGGCGTGCCGTTCGCCGAAGGGTCGTAGCAGGAGAGCGTCTGCGCGATCGGCACGCCCCAGTCGAGCGCGCGGCGGACGATTTCGGCCTTGGTCAGCGCCGCGAGCGGCGCATGAACCCGCGCCGGCGCGCCTTCTACCCCCGCTCGAGTCCCGGCGCGCGCGAGCGCCTCGAACGCCCGGAGGAACTCCGGCCGGCAGTCCGGGTAGCCGCTGTAGTCGATCGCGTTGACGCCGATGACGAGATCCCGCGCGCCGAGCGCCTCCGCCCACGCCAACGCCAGGGTCAGGAACAGCGCGTTGCGGGCGGGCACGTAGGTCGGCGGGATCGACGCCGCGATCGTCTCGTCCGAGCGGCCCTTCGGAACCGCGACGGAGCGGTCGGTCAGGGCCGACCCGGCAAGGAACGTGAGGTCGAGATCGACGATCCGGTGGGACGAGGCGCCGAGCGCCACCGCGATCCGGCGCGCCCGCTCGATCTCGACCCCATGCCTCTGACCGTAATGGACGGTCAACGCGTGCGCGTCGAATTCCTCGCGGACCGCCCAGGCCAGGCAGGTCGCCGAGTCGAGACCGCCGGACAGCAGCACCACCGCCCGCGGCATCAAACGCCCCGGGTGACGCCGGGCCAGAGCACCTTGTGCATCTGCACCTGAACGCGCACCGCCAGCCGGTCGTCGAGCACCCAGCGCGCCAGGTCTCCCGCGGCGAGCCCGTCCGCGACCGGAGAGAACAGGACCGGCGCACGCGAGGAGAGATCCCGCTCGCGAACGGTCACGGCGGCCCACTCGTAGTCGGCGCGGTCGGCGATGACGAACTTGATCTCGTCCCCGGGTCGCAGCGCATCGAGGTTCGCCCATCGGTTCCGAGCGCTCTCCCCGCTTCCGGGACACTTCACGTCGACGATGCGCTTGACCCCCGCGGGCACGCGGTCGATCGGGAGGCTCCCACCGGTCTCGAGGAGAACTTCGAAGCCGCGCGCGACGAGGGCGCGCATCAGCTCGCTCGCGTCCGGCTGGAGCAGCGGCTCGCCTCCGGTCACCTCGACGAGCGGGCAGCCGAACGCCTCCACCCGTGCGACGACCGCACCGACCTCCATGTCGGAGCCCTCGTGGAACGCGTACGCGGTGTCGCACCAGACGCAGCGCAGGTTGCACCCCGTCAGCCGGACGAACACGCAGGGCCGCCCCGCGTGGGTGGATTCCCCCTGCACCGAGTGGAAGATCTCGTTGACGCGGAGCATCCGGACATATTAGCCAAGGGCGGAGGGAAGCACGGGCGTGGCGGCCCGTAGCCCTTTTCGCCCCCGGCTTGCCTCCGGTCGGGAGCGACCCAAGATTTGCCTGCGTTGCGGGGAGTTTGAACCCCGTAAGGCTTGCTTCGTCCGAGGGACGCTACGGATGACGGACTGGCTGCATACCGCAATCCTCCCGATCGGGATCTTGTTGGGCCTGCTCGGATGTCTCCGTTGGGGGTTCGTCCTGGGGCGCTCCGGACGCGAGGAGCTCGTCCAGGAGGCCGAGCGGGTGAGCAGCGAGCTCGCGCGGTCGGAAGCGCAGGCGCGCGAGCACGCCCGCCAGGTGAGCCGCCTTCACACCGAGCAGCGCACCTTCGGGAAATTCGCCCGGGCGGTACCGGCGTTCGTGCAGGCCATGAACGGGGAGAAGCTCAGCGAGCGAGACATCCCGAAGTACGTCTTCAACCTTGTTGACGAGATCTTCGAGCCCGAGCTCACGCTGCTGTACCTGGTGCGCCCCTCGGAGACGGCCACTGGGGGCCCGCAGGCGCTCCACCTGATCGACCGCCGGGGCAATCTCGAGGTCGCGCCGTCCATGGCGCAGATCAGAGTCGGCGACGGACGCATCGGGTTCGTCGCAGAGTACCGGGTGAACATGCTCGCCGACGACTGGCTCAACATGGCGCGCACCGAGGGGCGCACGATCGAAAGCAACCAGCCGGGGCTGCACTTCGATCTGCTCGGACCGCTCGTCGACCACGAGGACGGGGACGATCCGGTCCTGGGCGTGCTCTGCGTCAGCGGGCCGGCGACACGCCCGCGGGATGAGAGGCTGATGATCCAGACTGTCGCCAACCTCGCCACGATCGCCTACACGAACCTGCGCAACCGGCGCACCCTGCAGGACCTCGCCGATTACGACGGGCTGACGCGCCTGCTCAACAAGCGGGTGTTCGTCGGGAGGAAGCTCGCAGAACTGATGCTTGCCTCCGAGAAGGAAAGCGAGCCGCTGTCCGTGTTCGTCTTCGACATCGATCACTTCAAGAACTACAACGACAAGCACGGACACCTCGCCGGCGACGACATCCTCCGCGGGGTCGCCCAGGTGCTCCGCGCGAGCCTTCGCCCGGGAGACCTCGCGTGCCGGTACGGCGGCGAGGAGTTCGTCGTCGCGATGCCGCACACCCGCGGCGACGACGGGCTCGCCGCCGCGGATCGCATCCGCGCGGCGATCGAGCGCTTCCCGTTCCCGAAAAGCGGAAGCCAGCCCCTCGGGCGCATCACCATCTCGGGCGGGGTCGCGCAATTCCCCGTCGACGGGGCCAGGGGCAACATCCTGATCGAGCACGCCGACCAGGCGCTCTACGCCGCGAAGAGGGACGGCCGGAACCGGGTCATCCGCTACCACGGCGTCGAGATCGGATCGGACGCCGAGGACGAGACGGATTCCTCCGACCGAATCCACGAGCCAGAGGTGAGCGAGTGACCGATCCGATGGAGCTCGGCGCGCACGAGCCTTTCGAGCACGAAGGGGAGTTCCCCCCGCTCGACGCGATGCTCTCCTCGGTCGGCGAGCGCCTCGTCTCGCGCGGAGAGATCGGGCTCCTGACCGTGACCGTGCTCCAGCGGCGGCATGTCGAGCAGGGTGCGGGATGGCATGCCTACGACGCGACGATTCGGGAGATCACGACGTTCCTGCGCGAGCACCACCGGCACCGGATGCGGCGCGACGACCGGTTGCTCGAGCCCTCGATGCGCGGGAACACGTTCACGCTCCTGCTCGACCCGCCGCGGCACGGGCGGGCCCTCGACTTCGCCGATCTCACCCGCGTGCGCATGCGATTGCGGCGCGGCCTCAAGCTCCACCTCGCCCGAGTGCTGCCCCAGGACGTCGGCGAGATGTTCGGCTGGTACGTCGGCGCCGCCGTGATGCGCTACGAAAGCGGCGTCCGGATCGAGCGCATCATCCACCGGGCGCTCGAGGAATCGTTCGCGGACGCCCTGCGCGAGAAGGAGCGTGAGGGGCGCCGCCACGCCCTCCAGCTCTCCCGCGTTCTCGATCTCGGGCTGGTGCGCTCGGTCTACCAGCCGATCGTGGACATCGTCGAGCGCCGGGTCGTGGGATTCGAGGCGCTCTCGAGGGTCGAGACCGGCCGGTTCGAGACCGTCGAGATGATGTTCAAGGCCGCCGAGGCCAACGACGCGCTGTGGCCTCTCGAGCGCCTGTGCCGTCGCCGGGCGATCGAAGGGCTCCCGCAGATCGCCCCCGGCCAGCTCCTGTTCCTCAACATCGAGCCCGACTCGATCAGCGACCCCGACCTCACCGGCGCCGAGTTCCTCGACCTGCTCGCGACCAAGGGCCTCTCGCCGCACGGCGTCGTGCTCGAGATGACCGAGCACTCCGTGATCCGGGACTTCGCGTCGTTTCGCGCGCGGCTCGACCGGTTCCGGCACCTGGGCTTCCGGCTCGCCATGGACGACGTCGGGTCCGGGTACGCGGGTCTGCAGGCCATCGCCGAGATCGGGCCGGACTTCATCAAGGCCGACATGCACCTCGTCCGCGGGATCCATCGCAGCGCGATCAAGCGCGAGCTGATCGACACGATCCGCCGCTTCTCGGACAGCACGGGCATCACGCTGGTCGCGGAGGGCGTCGAGACGCTCGAGGAGCTCGGCGCGCTCGCGTCGGTCGGCGTGCGCTGCGCGCAAGGATTCCTGTTCGCGAAGCCCGGCTCCCCGCCGCCGAATCCGGACTGGGGCGCGGTTCCCGCGAGCGGATGATCGTCCCGTGAAGCCGACCGTCCGATGGTACGATGCGCTGGTGCAGTACACGCCGCATCCGCCGTTTCCGCGCGGGACCTACCGCACGACGCTCACGGGCGTCGGCGCGCCGGGACCGATCGAGGAGCGCGTCGGGCGGCGTCTCGTCAGGCTCGTCGACCCCGATTCGAGAGAGGGCCTCTCGCTGCTGCGCTCGGGGCAGGTCACCTTCGTCGGCCCCGAGGGCGCGCCGCTCGACTGCAAGCGGCTCGACGAGGCGATGGCGCTCCTCCGGGCGCGGCTCGAGCGCTTGCTCGCGGAGCGCGACTGCGATGAGGCACGCGGCGTCGTTCTTCGTGACGGGCTCGACCGCCTGTCCGCGCGGCGGGGGCGCGCGGGCCGCGCCTGAGCCGCTCGTAGGGCGCCCGCGCCCTAGTCGAGGCCGGACTTCAGCGCCTTCTTGATCGCCTCGACGATGAAGTTCTGCATCGATGGGGACTGGCTGCGGACAGCGGCATAGACCAGGCACGGAAGCTTCAGCGAGATCTGCACCCCGTTCTCGTCGAGAGTGTCGAGCCACTTCTCGAACTCCCCCCAGGTCTTGAAGGACAGCGCCTCGATCGCGCCTTTGCGATAGAGCTCGATCAGGCCGATCTCGTCCTTGAGCTTGAAGAGGACGTCCACCTCGCCGTAGTCCTTGAAGTCGCTGTAGGAAAAGAACTTCACCTCACCTGCGGTCTGGTCCTTCCCTTTGATCGACAGCTCCGGGGTCTTGTTGCAGCGGAGCATGATCGAATCGTCCTTCCCCTTGAAATGGAATGCCAAGATCGGGTCGGTGCGCGGGTTGTTGTCGGTCGGCGTCTTGAACGCCCGGTAGACGCGCCGGGCGATCTCTTCGTTGGTTCTATACATAGAGCCCCGTCACTCCAGTCGAAATCGTATGAATGAATAGGTCGATCTTACGACGGGACATAGCCCGACTCAAGGGCCTCGTGGAGCGCGAAACGCTCTAGGAGCCCCCGGACCGCCTGCCGGAGAGGCGGAGCAGCCGGATCACTTCCCGGCGGGCCCTGGGGGGGTCGAGATCGCGCGTGAAGAGGCGGCGGAGCCCGGCGGCGTCCAGGCGGCCATCGAGGATCCGTTCGTAGAGCTGGGCACCGAGCTGGCGGCCGAGCCCCCGTGCGAGCGCGCGGCGCCGGCCACGGCCTCCCCGTAGCGGCCGGAGAAGACTCTCCGGCGGCTCGGCGGCACGAGAGCCGACGAACGCACGGTGGGACTCGAGCCATCGGGCCCGGCGTGCGCGGTCGCGCACCGACGCGCCGTCGTCCCCGGTCACGATCGTCGCCGCCGGATCGATCAGACGGGCGCCCAGGTAGGCCAGCGCCTCGTTGTACGCCGCCCCGTACGCGCGCTCCGCGGGGTCGGGGGAGACCGGCTCCGCGTCGCGATAGAGGCGCCCCGACAATGCGACGCGCAGGAACCGCGCCGCCTCCCCCGCAGCCGGCCCGGGAAGATAGCGGACGAGGAAGAAGGCGTTCGCCCGGGCGTCGTAGTGAGCCTCGCGGTCCGCCAGGCGCCGCCGCGCCTCGACGATCTCGGAGGGCGATCGCCCGTGCTCGGCCAGGATCGGCCGGATCAGCTCGCGGGCCTCGGCGCCGCTGTACACCTCCGGGTAGGCGTCCTGCAAGTCATCCACCCAGCCGGCCCGGTGGCGGACGCGATGCCGGTCGCGCCGGATCCCCATCCACCCGACGAGCACGTCGATCAAGTGGTGCACCGCCGGCGTCAAGTCGACTTCCTCGTCCGCAGGGCCTTCTCCTTGCCACCCCTCGATCACCTGCCGGTAATGCTCGTACCGGACCAGCGGCGGGGTGTGAAACACCGCGAAGGTGCTCCGGCCGATCCTCACAGCCTCCGGCGCCGCTCCCGTGCGCGCGAGCGCCGACCAGTAGATCGGCTCGGGATCCTGGAAGACCTTGACCTGACGCATCGCGGAGCGTCCGCCCGCGAGCAGGCGCGCCACGCGTCCCGGGATGTGCCCGCGCGCCAGGTGCGATTCGCCGAAGAGGACGAGCATGCGCGCACGCGGTGTCCCCGACGAAAGGACGCCGGCGATGCGGCGCGCCGCGTGCTCGTCGCGCCGCAAGAGGCCTTCGAATCCGCCGCGCGGAGGACGATCCAGGGCCACGACTTCGACCCCGAGACGGCGCGCGCGGTCGAGCAGCTCGCGAAAACCGTCCCAGGGGTAACCCCACTCGTCGCGATAGTGAATCCGCCGGAGGAACGTCGCGTCGTCGATCGTCCCGTCCTGACGCCGGTCCAGGATCTCCTGCTGCCGGGTGTAGACGAACTCCACGCCCAGCACGAGGCGCGTGCCGTTCGCCGCCATACGCTCGAGAAGAGTCGCGGCGGTCTGCTGGCACATCGGGTCGGCATGGAAGTCGCCCACGTAGACGACATCGGCCGCCACCACCACCGCGTGGAGGCGCGCGACGGACGCAGAGGTGAAGGGCGCCGACAACTCGCGCCGAAGATCACGGAAGTAGGGATGACGCAGGGAGCCGTCGCTCCCGAACAGCTCGCGCTTCAGTCGCCGGACCGCCGATCTCTGGCGCGCGACGAACCGCCGCCCGGCCGCCGCGGACCGCCGCCTCATCGTCACGCCCGGGCCGTCTCGGGTCCGCCTCAGCGGTCGGGCGAATTGCGGTTCGCGTCGCCGCCGGTCTTCGGCGGGTCGGAATCGCCCTTCATGCCTTCCCGGAAGTTCCGGATCGCCTCGCCCATTCCGCGGCCGGCATCGGCGAGCCGCTTGCCTCCGAACAGCACGACCGCGATGAGGGCGATCACGAGAATCTCCGGCCAGCCCAAGTTACCCATGCCGCACTCCCGCGACCCTTATCCGGCCGCGCCGTCTCCCAGGATCTCCCGGAGGTTTCCGGACCGCCGCGTCACCCGCTCCGCGTCGAGCTGCTCGAGCAGCGGGATCGCGTTCTTCCGTGTGACGCCGGCGAGATCCTTGAAGGTTCCCACATCCATGGTACGCGAACTCCGCCCGAACTCCCGGACCCGCCGGCGCAACTCCTCGAGCGCCTCGGCGTGAAACACGCGGCCGTCCCGGATCCGTACCAGCCGCCCTTGCTCGAGCAGGACGTCCAGAAGCCGGCGACCGGTCTGCCCGCCGCCGGCCTCGAGCACGTCTTCCGCCTCCGGCGGGTTGAGGCCCGCTTCGCGGAACGCGCGATCGATCCGGTCGGCTGCCACGGCGTCCGCGGCCGACAGTACCACCCGGTGCGCGGCGGCTGCCACACGGTCGCCGAGCAGGCGGAGCACCCCCTCTCGCTCCATTCGCTCGAGCAGCGCGCGGAACACCTCGGGACGCACGTCCGCGGCGGCCTGCCGCCGGAGCGCCTCGCGCCCCATCCCCGAGCGGAGCGGTTCCGCGGCGTGGAACGCAGCGAGCGCGTCCCCGAGACGGCGGCGCACGGCGCCGAGCGCTTCCGGTGCGATCGCGACGCCGCCGAACCGGACGAGCCTCCCCTCGGATTCGAGGCGGCTCGCATCCGCCTCGACTTCTGCCGCCGAGCGGCCGATCTCGGCGGCGAGCTCGGCCAGGGCGCGGCCCGCCTCCCCCGCGCGGGCGAGCCGCTCCGCGAGCGCCTCGCGCGGACTCTCCGCCTCCTCGGGTGCGGCGACCGCGGTCCCGGCACGGCGCTGCCGCGGCGGGTGGGCGTCCAGGACGGTGCCCCCCCCGACCGTGTCGACCGGAGCGCTACGGCGCAGAACGAAGCGGTCGTGCGGCAAGACCACCACGTCCCGGGAGAGGACGAGATCGGCCTCCAGGAGGCCGTCCCCGACGACGCTCGGACCGGTCACGCGCAATCGTGCGGCGCAGTCGGTCGTGTGGTGGTGGAAACGAACAGGCCCGCCCCGGGTGAGGGCATCGGGCGCGCCGGAAAGGAGCCGGAGCCGCACACGCAGGCGCCGGGTGGTCTTCAAGGCGCCGGGGTGCGTGACCGTCGCCCCGCGGGGCGCCTCCTCGCAGGAGACCCCCTGGAGGTTCGCGGCGACGCGGCACCCCGCGGGGACCTCGTCGACCGCCCGGTGATGCACCTGGAGCCCCCGGATCCGGCACCGGCGCCCGCCCGGCAGGATCTCGACCTCGTCTCCCTCACACAGGCGGCCGGAGGCGAGCGTCCCGGTAACGACCGTCCCGAATCCCTTCAGCACGAACGACCGGTCGACCGGCAGGCGCGGCACGCCGGCCGGGGAGCGCACGGGGACCGTGCGGGCGAGCTCGCGCAGAGCCGCGACCAGCCGATCGAGCCCCTCACGCGTCCGCGACGAGACCGGCACGACTGGAGCATCGGCGAGAAACGATCCCGCCAGGAATTCCCGCAGTTCCAGTGCCGCCACCTCGCGCAGGTCGCGGTCGACCGCGTCCGCCTTGGAGAGCACGACAACCCCGCGGCCGAGTCCCAGGAGCGTGCAGATCGCCAGGTGCTCGCGCGTCTGGGGCTTGACGCCCTCGTCGGCCGCCACGACGAGCATCACGGCATCGAATCCGGTGGCGCCGGCCACCATGTGCCGGACGAAGCGCTCGTGTCCGGGCACGTCCACGAACGAGAGCACGCCGTCCGCGCCCAGGTCGAGGTCCGCGAAGCCCAGGTCGATCGTGATGCCGCGGCGTTTCTCCTCATCGAGCCGGTCGGGGTGCACGCCGGTCAGCGCCTCGACCAGCGCGCTCTTGCCGTGATCGATGTGTCCCGCCGTTCCCACGACCAGGTGGCGCACGCTCACGCCTCGGCCTTACGCGTCAGCTGGCGCCTCACCACGCGCCGCAGCTCCTCGATCTCGAACGGCTTTCGGAGCAGCCCGGCGCCGACGCGGCGCGCCAGCGTCTCCGGCTCGCGGCTGACCCAGTCCCCGGTCGTCAGCAGGAGGCGCCGGCCCAGCTCCGGCCGGATGCGGTCGAGCTCGGCGGCCAGGCGGTCGCCCGGCAATCCGGGGAGCGTCGCGTCGGAGACCACGAGGTCGAACGGATCGGCGGAGAGCGTCGTCAGCGCCGCGGACGCCTCGCTGCAAGCGACGGCCGCGTGGCCCTCTCCGGCGAGCGCCTCGCAGATGAGCGCGGCGAGCGCGGCTTCCGCATCGAGCACGAGGATGCGCGCGGAAACGCGGGGTGCGTCGTCGATCGCGTCCGCCCCCGCGTCCTCGACGACGGGACACGGCGTCCCCGCGGCGAGCGTGATCCGGACGAGCGCGCCGCCCGAGGCCCCTTCGAGCGCGTCGACGCGTCCGCCGTGGTCCGCGGCGGCGTTGGCGACGAGCCACAGGCCCAGGCCCGTCCCCCGCCCGGCCTCTTTGGTCGTGAAGAACGGGTCGAACACACGCGCGCGCGCCTCTTCGGGAATCCCGGGGCCGTCATCCTCCACCTCGAGCACCGGGCGCCCGACGTCATCGCAGCGCGTCCGCACGTGGATCGTTCCGGCGATCCCCGCCCCCTCGAGAGCCTGCTGCGCGTTCGTCACGAGGTTCACCAGAGCCTGCTCGATCGCGTGCTCGTCTCCGAGCACGGCGGGGAGATCCGGCGCGCTCTCGACGACGATCCGGCACCCGGCGCAGCGGACCGGGTACGCCAGCAGCTGCGCCACGCCTTCGGCGACCTCGTTGAGCGAGAACGGACGCCGCTCGGAGGTCCCCGGGCGCGCGAACTTCAGCAGGTTCTGGACGATCCGGCGGCACCGTTCGGCCTCCTTGCGGATCGTGTCGAGGCGCTTGTCGGCGGCCGGGCCGGGCGGGATCGTCCGGAGCAGCTGCGCGTAGCCGATGACGGAGGTCAGCGGGTTGTTGATGTCGTGCGCGACGCCGGCGATCAGCCGTCCGAGCGTCGAGAGCTTCTCGGAGCCGGCGATCTGCTCCCGGAGCCGGTGCGCGGCGGTGACGTCGAGCATGACCACGACGAGACCGTCGACCCGGGACGGCCGGTCCTGCCAGGGCGCGATCGAGACCTCGAAGCGCGTGCCGTCGGGAAGCTGCGCCTCGCCCCCTGCCGCGTTCGAGCGGCCGGCGAGCACGTCGTACGCGAGCGAGAGCAGGTCGAGGTCCCCCACGCTGCGGAGCGCCTCGGCGGCTTCGGGCCAGCCGGACAGCAGCTGCTCGGCCGACGCATTCGCCTGGATGACCCGGAAAGATCCGTCGAGCAGGACGACGGCATGAGGCATCGAATCGAGGATCGCGCGAAAGCGGCCGGACTCGGCCTCTGCCACCGCGAGCACGCGGTCGAGGTGGAGGGCGAGGTGGTTCGAGGCGCCGAACACCAACCCGATCATCCGCTCGCTCACCGCGGCGGTCGGGACGACGGCGAGCCGCAAGACGTCGATCCCGCGCCGCGCGATCGGGACCACGAGGATCTCCTCGTCCAGGAGCGTCCGGCGCGGCCCCTGGAACGGATCGAAACGCCGCATCGTGCGGACCGTAGGCGCTCCGGCCGGGGCGGGCGTGAAGCCCTTCTCGGCCGCTGCGGCGACGCGAGCGACGTCTTCGGGCCGTAGCGGCCGGGCGACGTGCACCTCGGTCCGGAAGCCCTCGGCGGACGCGCCGGCGAACGCCACCGCGTCGATCTCGAGGCGCTCGCACAGGGCATCCGCGGCGGCGCGCATGAGATCCTCCACGCTGCGCGCCTCGCCGAGCGCCCGCCCGAACGCCTGCAGCGCCTCGAGCCCGCACAGGCGCGCGTCCATCCGGTTCTCCGCGTCCGCGGCGAGCGCCGCATGGGATCGCCAGGCGGCGATCAGCTCGGCCTCGCGGGCCGGATTCCCGGCCGCCTCGGCGCGCGCCACGGCGACCGCTGCATCGAGCGTGGTTGCGGAGAGCAGCAGCGTCCAGAACGACGACCGGACGTCGCCAGAGTCCATCGGGAACCTCGGACGCGGCGAGAAGGCCTTGGGGGCGGTCCGCGTCGGAGGGAGAAGTCTACCAGCCCGGCGAAGTCGCCCCTCAGTGCTCGATCGCGCCGTTCCTCGAGACCGAGCGGACGGGGAATGGCTTCTTGGACGGTGCCTTGGCCATCGACTTCTTGTTGAACAGCTTCCGAAGGCGCGACTTGGCCTGGCATTCGATTTGCCGCACGCGCTCGCGGCTGATCCCCATCTTCTCGCCGATCTCCTTCAGGGTGAGCGGCGGGCCGCCGGCAAGGCCGAAGCGATACCCCACGACCACGCGCTCTTGATCGGTGAGGTGCGCCATCGCCTCGCCGACAAGCGAGCTCGATTCGCGGTGGATCAGGTCGTCCTCGGGAGACGCGCTCGAGGGGTCGACGAGGTAGTCGGCGATCGGCTTGTCCCGGTCGCGGCCGACCTTGTCGTCGAGCGAGACCTCCCGCATCGAGAACTGGAGCACCTGATCGATCTTGACCACGCTCTTGGACAGGCGCCGCGAGATCTCCTCCCGCTGGGGCGCGCGGCCGAGCGTGCGCCGCAGCGACGACTCGGCGTCGCGGATCTCACGGACCTTCTTCATCTGGTAGTTCGGAACTCGGACGAGATTCGAGTGCTCGGAGAGCGCCTTCAGGATCGACTTGCGGATCCACCAGATCGCGTAGGTGATGAACTTCGTCCCCTTGCCGGCGTCGTAGCGGTGGGCCGCCTCGATCAGGCCGATGTTCCCCTCGTTGAGCAGGTCCTCGAACGGGAGGCCCAGGTTCCGGTACTCGCTCGAGACCTTGACCACGAACGAGAGGTTCGACTCGATCAGCTCGTTCAGGGCGGCGCGATCGCCTCGCTTGACCCCTTCCGCGAGAGCCAGCTCCTCGTCCCGGGTCAGCAGCGGGTATTCCCGGATTTCCGAGAAATAGCGCGAGAGGACGGAACTTCGCTCCTTGGCGGTCGATTCCATCTACGACTCCTCGCCGGGGGTTGACTTCCGAGGATCGGCATCACGAAGGGCTTGACTGCGGAAACGGGCCACCGTAGTTTCGAGGGCGCAACCGGGGGAATCCTGCCGATCGGAAGCTTGCAGGAAGAGGGGACGGATGTTGGCCGTTCCGAACCAATCGCTCGTGTCCACGAACCCAGAGGTCAACCGGTCCCTCCGCAGCGAAACCCACGCGGCACATGCTCCGGTCTGGTGCAACGTGTGCGGCTCCGTGCTATCCCCCGATGCGATGAATTTTATGGGGCCGAGGGAAGGGTGTCAAGGGGGACTATCGTAAGGAACCCAGTGCCAACTTGGGTTTTCGGTGTATTCTGATTTAGCAAGGAGAGAGCATGAATCCCCGTACTCCACGCCGGCGTCAGACCATCTTCGTGGGGAGCAAGATCCGCGCCCTCCGCAAGGAGCGCGACCTGACACAGGCCGAGCTGGCCAACCGTATCGGCGTCCAGCAGTCCGATCTTTGCCGGATGGAGAACGGCGAGTACAAGGTCTCGCTCGAAACGCTCTTCCGGATCCTCGCGGTGTTCGGGATGGACATCGGCTCGTTCTTCCGCGAGGAGTTCGCCGCGCACACGCCCACCGACGCCGATCAGGAGCTGTTGCTGATGTTCAGTCGCCTCGACGAGGCGGCCCGGGTGGAAGTCCTCGACTTCATCCGCTACAAGGCGGCGAGGCGCGCGGAGACATGGCGGAGCTGAGCGGGGACATCGCGGTCTCCGGCGACGAGCGGCGCTGGAACGACCTCGGGGCCGCCGCCCTGCTGCGGGGGGACTTCCCAGCGGCGCTCGCGGCCTACGAGCAGGCGCGCGCCGCCGCCGTCGACCGCCCCGCGGCGGATCGCGCGGATATCAACCTCGCGACCGTCCGTCTCCAGATGGGGGACGTCAAGGGGGGCGAGGAGGGGCTGCGCGAGATCCTGCTGCGCGCCGGCGACGCCCGGATCGCGTTCCACGCCGCGTACAACCTCGCCAGCAGCCTCCGCAAGCAGGGGCGATACGAGCGAGCCCTGACCTACGCGAGGCGGGCGATGGAGCGCGCGCGAGCGGTCGGATCGACGGACCTCGTGGCCCCGGTGCACAACTTGCTCGGAAACGTCCTGCTCAACCAGAACTACCTCGACGAAGCGCTCGCCGAATACGAAACCGCGCTCTCGCTGCGCGAACGCCAGCCGGGGGACACGCGGTTTTCGCGGGCGATCCTCGAGGAGAACATTGGCTACTGCCTGATCCTCAAGAAACAGTGCGCCGCGGGGATCGAGCGGCTGCGCACGGCGCTCCGCCTCGCCGAGGAGATCGGCGATCGGCGCTGCCGCGCGGAATGCCTGCAGGACCTTTGCTATGCCGACCTGCTCGGCGGCCGGTACGACGACGCCATCGCTGCGGGCGAGCACGCCCTCGAGGAGGCCGTCTCCGCGCCGTTCACGGACATCGAGGAGAACTGCCACTACCTGCTCGGCGAGCTGGGCACCCGGACTGGCCGGGCGACCCTGCGGGACCGACACTTCGAGGCGCTCCAGAAGCTGCACCCCGAAGTCCCCTTCCTGAGAGAGTTCCTATGCACCGTCGACGTGACCGACTTCATCACGCTCAAGCGGTAGCCGTCCGGCTCGCCGCGATCGCGCTGGCCCTCGCGGCCGTGGGCGTCGTCCGCGCCGACGTGCAGAAGATCGGCAAGGACGGTACCGTGCATCGGATCGACGTCCAGCCTTTCGCCGTCGGGCAGACCGTGGGCACGGTGCTCGTCCACACACGGCAATGGGCGAGCGGCGGGCACGACGCGACCAACGTCCCCGGTACCGACGACGTGGCCATCGATCGCGACCCCGCGCTCGAGGTCGACCCGAACACCGGCAACCTTCTCCTCGTCTGGTCGCGCAATGACGGCTCCGGATTCAGCCTCTACTTCAGCAAGTACGACGGCACGTCGTGGTCGCCGCCGCGCCGCCTCGTCCGCTCGACCAGCGACGTATCCGATCCCCAGATCCGGTTCAACGCGACCGGTACGGTTCTTCACGTCGTCTGGAGCCAGCAGGACGGCTCGGGAGCCAACTCGTTCTATCGCTTGACGTTCGACGCGACGACCTACGCCGCCGTCTACGGCCCGGAGCGGCTGCCGACCGACGATACCGGCACCGACTCGACGCCGATGACCTCCAACCGTTACTTCTGCGGATTCCAGTCGGGCCGCGTGTCGGGCGACTCGGGCCGGCTGTTCCTCTGGGGCGTCCGCGACGAGCCGGTGCCGATCACCTGCCATCAGACGTTCCTGCTGCCGCCCTGCGCGAGGGCCGCGGCGCAGATGGACGTCGAGTGGCTGGCCGGAAAGCTGACGCTCTGGATGTACGACGGAGCGGGCCGGTTGTACTACTCCGTCCGGTTGGATGCGGGCTGGACGCCGGTCCGCGTGGTCGAGGTGACCTCGTTGACGTCCGCGAGCGACGCGCGTTTGCTGCTCAACGACCTCAACGCGCGGGGAAGCCAGTAGCCGGACCCGTCAGTGGATCCAGCGGTCCCGGTCGTCCGGGGGCATCACCTTGAAGCGGCGTCGCTTGATCGCCCACCGCGCCTCTCGCCATAGGTCCGACAAGCGCCAGGCGCGCTTCAGGTACAGCCAGCCGACGACGGCCCCACCCACGTGGGCGACCTGCGAGACGCCATCCCCAGGCTGCGCGATCATCGAGACGAAGGCGATGCCAAAGAAGATCCACGCCATGGTGCGCGCGCGAATCGGGACGAGCAGGTACATCAGGATGCGGCGCTCCGCGAAGATCGTTCCGTACGCCACGATCAGCCCGAAGATCGCCCCGGAGGCGCCGATCGTCGGGATGGACGCCGCCGCGGGGCGCCACGCCGAGGCGATCGTCACGGTGAGGCCGGCGCCGATCCCGCACACGAACCAGTAGGTCAGGTATTTCCGCCCTCCCCAGTACCGCTCGAGCTCGCCGCCGAACATCCACATCGCGAGCAGGTTGAATACGATGTGGCTGGGTGATAGCGGGGCGTGCAGGAAGATGTACGTCGCCAGCTGCCACACCCACCCCGACACCACGCGGCCCGGCACCAGCCCCAGGATCGGTGATATGTAGTCGACATGGAGCGTTATCGCGGCCAGGAACTCCACGATCCACACCGCACCGCACGCGATCATCAACGCCTTGTTGACCGGCGTCACGACGGGCAGGCCGAGGGTGTCGCCGCCGCGGTAGCCCCCGTACGGGGACGAGTTGCGGTAATAGCTCATACGGGAAGCTTCGGCGCAGCGCCCCGGAGGAGGAACGCGAGCGCCAGCGCGGCGCCGATCAGGACGAAGAACAGGACCAGGAGCGCCATCCCGAACGTCATCAGGACTCGACCCTTCCCCTCCCGGCCCGACAGCGCATCCGCCAGGAGGCTCGCATGGAGCCGGCGGCCGGCCAGCGCCAGCCCGAGCGCGATCCCGGCGGCGATCCCGAACAGCGCCGCCAGCGGCATCTCGCCCGCGCGATAGTAGATCAGAAGCGGAGACAGCAGCGCCACGACGGCGAGCCACGCTCCGCCCTCCACGGCCAGACGCGCGCGGGACGGCCGGGACGTTATCGGAGGATCTCCGCGCGGCCGGCGCTCCTGTCGACGTTGAGCCAGATCTCGGGAAGGTCGTCGATGGTTCCGATCTCGTTGCCGCTGTGGCCGCCCGTCGTGCACCCCTTGCCGAACCCCTGCGGCGTGCCGCACTCGAGCGACGTGGTCTGACCGTTCACGCGCAGCAGCAGCCGGTACGCCCAGACCCCGCGCGCGTTATGAATGCGCAACCGGAGCGCGTTGTTGCCGTCCTTGAGCTTTGGAGTGATGTCGATCCATTCTCCACCGGTGCTGGCCGAGTGGATCACGTCCTCCCCGTCGAGCGTGACGTCGATGGCATCGTCGCTGAGCACGTTCTTGATCTCGACCTTGAGCGGCTTCGCCCCGGCAAACGCGATCGAGGCGACCTCCGCGCGCGGGAGCGTCACCCGCCCGCTCCGCGTCTCGACGACGACCGACGTGGGATCGACCGACACGACGTCGCCTTCGATCCGGACACCGTCCTTGCGCACGACCGTGTCGGCCCGGCTGACGCCGACGGCGCCGACGAGCAGAACGAGCGCCGCGCAGGAGGACGCGCGCGCCACCGCCGAGGAGAACAGGCTCATGGAACGACCCGACGATCCTACCGTGGCGCCTTTCGAAGCGTCAAACGCGGCGAGCGCGGGAGCCGCGTCCCGCGTCGCGGAGGCGCTGCGCGCCGCGACCGCGCACGCGGACCGGCGGCTGGGGCTCGTCGCGCTCCTCGACCACCTGCGGCACGCGACCGGTGCCGAGCGCGCGTTCCTGGTCGAGGCGGGCGGGAGCGCCCGCCCGGGACGCGTGCTCGCGACATCCGCCTGCGCCGGCCGGGACGAGCCGCAGGTCAGCTGGGGCGTCGCCTCGCGCGCGCTCGCCGCGGAGCGTCCCCTGTTCGTGGCCGAGGCGGCGGCGGGAACCGCCATGAGCGCCGTGTCGTTCCGCGCGCTCTCCCTGAGCACCGCGGCGGCGATCGCGGTGCCCCGCACCTCCGGTCCGCGGACGATCCTGCTCGTCGACGCGCGCGGCGCCCTCGCGATCGACCGGAGCACATGGGAGGCCGCGGCACCTCCGTTCGCCGCGCTGGCCGCGCTGCTCCTCGAGGCCGGGCGGTGCGCGCCGCCGGTCCCGAAGGGCGGCTTCCGGACGCCTCGCTTGCTGGGGAGCTCTCCCGCGATGCGCGGGCTCATCGAGGAGATCGACCGCGTAGCACAGGTCCCGCTCCCGGCGCTGATCCTCGGCCCGACGGGGAGCGGTAAGGAGCTGGTTGCGCGGGCGCTGCACGAGCGCGGCCCCCGCGCCGCGTCCCCGTTCGTCGCCGTCAACTGCGCCGCGATCCCCGAGTCGCTCCTCGAGCGGGAGCTGTTCGGCGCGGTCCGCGGGGCCTACACCGGCGCCGACGCCGACCACGCGGGGCTCTTCCGCCGGGCCTCGGGGGGAACGATCTTCCTGGACGAGGTGGGCGACATGCCGTCGTCGCTCCAGGCGAAGCTGCTGCGCGTCCTCCAGCACGGCACGGTCCGCCCCCTGGGCGGGGTCGACGAGGCCCCGGTCGACGTCCGCGTGGTGGCCGCGACGCATCGCGACCTGACGCGCCTCTCGGCGGACGGGCGTTTTCGCGAGGACCTCTTCTTCCGCCTCGCGATCCTGGTGCTCCGGGTCCCCTCGCTCGCCGAGCGGGCGGAGGATCTGCGGATCTTGGCCGAGGACGTCGTCGCCGGGCTCGCCGCCCGGTGCGGTCTTCCCCAAACCCGGCTCACCGCAGCGGCCGTCGAGGCGCTGTCCTGCCGGCCGTGGCCGGGGAACGTGCGCGAGATGGAGGGCGTCCTGGCACGCGCGCTCGTGCGCGCCGCGGGGCGCGCGATCGAGCCGGACGATCTCGATTTCGGTCCCGTCCCCGATCCCGCCGCGCACCTTGCGGACCGCCCGGATCTCGAGCGGGCGATGATCGTGCACGCCCTCGCGCGGTCGGACGGCACGCTGGCGATGACCGCCGCGCGCCTTGGCTGGTCGCGCCAGAAGCTGCACCGGAGAATGCGCGTGCTGGGGGTCCCGCGTCCCCGGCCGCCCGGACGGGACGGGCGGACGTCCCGTTAGCCTTCGCGCGGAACGAAGTCCTCGGAGAGTTCCACGTTCCAGTACGCGACGTCGAGGAAGGACTTCCACTCGTCGTAGCGCGGTCCGACCCAGGCCGCCCGGAGGACCGGATGCCCCGCCGGCCGCTTCGGCGCGCGGATCAGGTGCATGCCGGCTTCCTGCGGCGTGCGGTTTCCCTTCCGGCTGTTGCACGGGATGCAGGCGCACACGACGTTGTCCCAGGTCGACTGCCCGCCCCGCGAGAGCGGCACGACGTGATCGAGGTTGATCTCCGCCTGGGAGAAGACCTTCCCGCAGTACTGGCACCGGTTGCGGTCCCTGAAGAAGATGTTCCGCCGCGTGAACCGCACGTCGCGGCGCGGGACCCGGTCGTAGTGGAGGAGCTGGATCACGCGCGGGATCGCGATGCGGCGCCTCGGGGTCACGATCGACTCGCGATCGGCTCCGGGAGGAAGCTCGCACCAGTTCTCGAAATCGTACGTCCGGAAGTCGGCATCGACGGCGCGCGCCCGCCCCGCGTAGAAGAGCCGGAACGCCCGGCGGGTCGTCGTGATCTGCACCGCCTGGTACAGGTTGTTCAGGACGAGAACGGCGCTCTCCGACATCCGGTCCACTCTCCTCAGGCAAAGGCCGCCCGCGTCAATCCCGGCGCGTGCGGCGGCTTCCGGCATCCTCGAACCGCTCGCGGGCCAGGTCGATCAGGCGCGCGAGCAGGTCGGGGTACGGCAGGCCGCTAGCCTCCCATAATTTAGGATACATGCTGATCGGAGTGAAGCCGGGAAGTGTGTTGACCTCGTTGAGGAAAACGCCGCCGTCGGCCTTTTCCAGGAAGAAGTCGACGCGCGCCATGCCGGAGAGGTCGAGCGCGCGAAAGGCCGCGGCCGCAAGCGCCCGGATCCGGTCCGACACCCCCGGGTCGAGCGGCGCCGGGATCGCGAGGCGCGAGGTCCCGTCCTGGTACTTGGACGCGTAGTCGTAGAACTCGCGCGAAGGGACGATCTCGCCGCAGACCGACACCGCCGGGCGGTCGTTGCCGAGGACCGCGCATTCGATCTCGCGCGCGTCGAGGCCCCGCTCGATCACGACCTTTCGATCGAGCGAGAAGGCCAGCGCGAGCGCGGCGTCGATCTCCTCAGGCGCTCGCACCTTCGAGATGCCGACCGACGAGCCGCCGTTCGCGGGCTTCACGAACAGCGGCGTTCCGAGCTCGGCGACGAGACGACGCGCGTGCGCCGCGCGATCGGCCTCCCAGGCGCCGCGGTGGAGCGCGCGCCAGGGGCCCACCGGAATCCCGGCCTGCTCGAAGAGCGCCTTCGCCACCTGCTTGTCCATCCCGACCGCGGAGCCGAGCACGCCAGGGCCGACGCACGGGATGAGCGCGAGGTCGAGCAAGCCCTGGAGGCGCCCGTCCTCGCCTCCCCAGCCGTGCATGACGGGGAAGACGACGTCGAGCGCCAGCCGGTGCGGCGCGCCACCCTCCGCGTGCACGACGAGACCGCCGGAGCCGGGATCGACGAGCACCCGCGCCGCCGCCGCGTCGCCGTCGACGCGCGCGGCTCCGGAGTCGAGGACGCGGCCGGAGTCCTCCGGCGAGAGCCAGCGCCCCCCGCCCGTCACCCCGAGCGGGACGACCTCGAACCGGGACCGGTCGAGCGCCTTCGACACGCCGCGCGCCGAGACGACCGAGACCTCGTGCTCGACGGATGGGCCCCCGAAGACCAGACCGACGCGCAACCGGCTCATCGCGGCGGCCGCCCCTGCTGCCGGATCAAACGCTCGAGCGCGGCGACGAACGGCGGATCGACCGATCCGGAGCGCGCAACGACGTCGCCCGCCCGATCCACGAGCAGGTGCGTCGGGACGGCGGTCACGGACAGCGCGGCCTCTATGGCACCGGAGTCGTCGAACACCAGGCGCCCCGGAACGGGGCTCTCCGCGAGAAACGTCTTGAGCCGGTCGGCGCTCTGCCGCGTCTGCAGGGCCACGAGGAACAGACGGTAGCCGTCGGCCTTCCATCGGTCCTCGAGGTCGGCCAGGCGCGGCAGCTCGGCGACGCACGGGCGGCACCAGGTCGCCAGGAAGACGACGTGCATCGGGCCGGCCGAAGGGTCGAGCGGCACGCGCTCACCGGTGCGCGGATCGAGCCCCGTCAGCGCCGCGGCTCCCGAGGGAACCGCGGGCGCGGCCGCGGGCGCGCTCGTCGCCGCGGCGAGCCCGATCCCCGCCGCCACGAGCAAATCGCCGACCGCGCGCCTCACGCGCCCCCTCCGTGGTGCCTCCACATCCCGATCGCCGTCCAGAGGAACACCGCCGCGATCAGGATCATCGCGACGCCGAAACCCTTCTTGACCCGCTCCATCCAGACTCCCGCCTTCGGCAGGCTCGTGAGCAGGCCGGAGAAGATCCCGAGGAGCATCAGGAGCAGCCCGAGGCCGAGCGCGAACACGAACAGGAGCGTCCCGCCCCAGACGACATTGCGGGTCTGCCCGACGAAGGTCAGGAGGACACCGAGCACAGGGGCCGTGCAGGGCGCCGTGACGAACCCGGCGGCGACCCCCATCAGCGCCGCCCCCGCGAATCCTCCGCGGCGCGCCCCCTGGCCCTGGAGGCCGGTGGCGAGAAGCGGGATCGTGATGACGCCGAGCATCGCCAGGCCGAACGTCCCGATCAGGAGTCCGACTCCGGCGTAGACCCAGGGGTTCCGGGTGAAGTCGCCGAAGATCTTCCCGAGCAGGGCGGCGACGACCCCGAGCCCCGCGTACATGACCGCGAGCGCGGCGACGTAGGTAACCGAAAGCGCGACCGCGCGGCGCCGGTTCCCGCCCGCGGCCCCTCCGATGAACGTCACGGTGACCGGGATCATCGGGTAGACGCACGGCGTCAGGCTCGTCAGGACACCGGCGGCGAAGACGACGAACACGGCGGTCGCCGACCCCGCGACGAGCTGTCCCTGGAGCTTCTGGCTGAGCGCGAACCCCCAGTCGTTCAGGGCCTGGCCGAGGGCCTCCACGTCAGAGAACCTTGTCCACCTTGTCCGCGAGCGCCTTCTTGGACAGCACGCCGACGTACTGGTCTCGCACCTGGCCCTCCCGGAACAGGAGCAGCGTCGGAACCGAGAGCACGCCGAAGCGCGCGGCGGTGCCCGGTGCCGAGTCGACGTCGACCTTGACGACCTTCAGACGGGAACCGTACTCCGCGGCGATCTCGTGGACGACCGGCTCGAGCTTCTTGCACGGGCCGCACCACGTCGCCGAGAAATCGACGAGCACGGGGCTCCCGGACTTCAAGACCTCAGTCTCGAACGTGGCATCGGTTGCGTTGACGATGTCGCTCATGCGTCTCCTCGCGCGGGGGCCACAGGTCCCGGCCGCGCCTTGGGAAGTGTAGCAAGCCTGTCGGAAACGGCGGCGGAGCGCGGGAATTGCGTACGCGACCGCCATGAGATCTCGGGAGTGCCGACATCCGTCACGGCGATCGACCGGATGGCCGGGTAAAGCGTCCCGCGGACGCGGAGGCGCCGCCCGCGCAGCGCCCGGTTCTCGACCAGGTCCCGGGACGCCGGGTCGGCCCCGAGGATCCCCCAGTACGAGCCGTCATCGAGCTTGAGGGCGTTGACGTGTCCCGGCTGGCGGCAGAGCCGCTGCGCATCGAACGGAACGCGATGCGCGTCGCAGACCAGATCGACGACGGTGACCGCGCGCGCGACTGGAATCGCGGCGCCCGCGGCGCCCGCGGGCGCACTCCCCTGCCGGCCGAGGGTCAGGACCGAGAGCAGCGCGAGTGCCAGGACTGCTGCGACGGCGGCCAGCGGCACCGCCGCTCGGTGCGACCGCCCGCCGGACCGCCCGGACTCGGCGTGCCGGAAGGCGTCTCGGATTCGCCGGTCGAGTCCTTCGGGAGCGGGGGCTCGCTGCAGGCGCGCCCGGAGCGCCCTCCCGAGCCCTTCCTCGACGATGCGGCGGCGCGCGCATTCCGGGCACGCGGCCTCGTGCGCCTCGAGCCGCACCCGGTCGCCGTGCGCCACCTCGTCGTCGAGCAGCGCGTGGACGAGCGCGCGGTAGCGCTCGCAATCGGCGGGACCGGAAAGTTGAAGCGCCTTCACGGCGGAGCCTCCCGCTGGGATAACCCGCGGGCGGCCTCGCGTATTCCCGCCCGGCGACGCGGATGATACGATTTCGTTTCGTCCGCCACATCCGCGGAGCTGCGGCTCCGCCGGATCGAGGTCCAGCCGTGAACACCGCCGCCCCGTCGGACCGATTGCTCGCGTTGCTGCGCGCGAAGGCGCCCGTGCTCGTGCTCACGGGGGCCGGCGTCTCGCAGGAAAGCGGTGTCGCGACCTTCCGCGACGCCGGCGGCTTGTGGGAAGGGGTCGACCCGATGACGGTGGCGACGCCGCAGGCGTTCGCGGCAGACCCCGTGCGCGTTTGGCGCTTCTACGACGCCCGCCGGGCGAAGGCGGCCTCCGTCTCCCCGAATGCCGCGCACCGGGCCATCGCGGCGCTCGAGACCCCCGGGCGGCGGTTCCTCCTCGCCACGCAGAACGTCGACGGCCTCCACGAGCGCGCGGGCTCGAGGACGCTCGTGCGCCTGCACGGGTCCCTATGGCGCGTGCGGTGCACTGCCTGCCGGATCGAGCGCGACGATTTCCGGCCGACGCTGGCGCCGCTCCCGCCGCTGTGCGCCTGCGGAGGCCTGCTCCGCCCCGCGGTCGTCTGGTTCCACGAGACGCTCCCGATGGACGCGTTCGGCGCCGCCGAGCGGGCCGCGCGCGACGCCGCGCTGTGCCTGGTCGTGGGCACGTCGTCTCTCGTCTATCCCGCGGCGTCCCTTCCCGAGGTCGCGCTTGGCGGCGGGGCGCACGTCGTCGAGATCAATCCCGAGCCGACCCCGCTGACGGCGTCGGCGAGCGAGCACCTGCGCGGGAAGGCGGGCACGATACTGCCGGACCTGCTCGCGCGGGCAGGGATCGGCATCGGAGCGCCCGCATGAGCGCGCGCGAGCGGATCCTCTGGATCGACACCGCCGCCGGCGCTTCGGGCGACATGATCCTCGCGGCGCTGGTCGATGCGGGCGCGCCGATCGGGGCGGTGCGGAAGGCGGTGGCGGCGCTGAAGCTCCCCGGCGTGCGGATCGCCTCGTCGCGCGTGATGCGCTGCGGTGTCGCCGCCGCGCGGGTCGAGGTGCGGGTCGCGGGCTCGCACGAGGACGACCACCACGTGCTCGGCCCCAAGTCGCATCGTCCCGACCACGCGCACCACGGGCGGACGCTCAGGGCGATCCGCGGCGTCATCGCGGGCGGGCGATTGCCGTCCCCCGTGCGCGACCGCGCGCTCGTCGTCTTCCGGCGGCTGTTCGAGGCCGAGGCGCGCGCGCACGGAGCCAAGCCCGAGGCGATCCATCTCCACGAGGCGGGAGCCGCTGACGCGATCGCCGACGTCGTCGGGTGCTGCGCCGCGCTCCATGCGCTCGCCCCCGACCGCATCGTGGTCTCGCCGGTGACGACCGGCTCGGGGACCGTGCGCTGCGCGCACGGCGTCTACCCGGTGCCGGGACCGGCGACGAGCGTGCTGCTCGCCGGCTGCCCCCTCTCCGGGATCGAAGCGGATGGGGAGAGGCTGACCCCGACAGGCGCCGCGATCCTGACGTCGATCGCCCACGCCTGGGGCGGGCTCCCGGCGATGACGCTCGAGGCGATCGGGGTCGGCGCCGGCGCGCGCGATCCTGCCGAGCGCCCGAACGTGGTTCGCGCTCTTCTCGGCGCGGGACCGGCGGAGGTCCGGCCGGCCGGGGCGGACGGCAACGCGCGGCCGGAGATCGTCGTCCTCGAGCTCGCCGTCGACGATGCGACGCCGCAGCTGATCGCGCACGCCGGCGAGCGCCTGCGCGAGGCCGGAGCGCTGGACGTGCACGTGACGCCGGTGTTGATGAAGAAAGGGCGCCCCGGGCACCTCGTGACCGTCCTCGCGCGCCCCGACGCGGTGGAGGCGCTCTCCCGCATCGCGCTGACGGAGACGACCACCCTCGGCCTGCGCATCCGGCGCGAGGAGCGGATCGAGCTGGCCCGGGAGGAGCGCACGGTCCCGACACCCTACGGGCCGATCCGCGTGAAATCCGGATGGCTCGACGGCAAGCGCGTGCACGCCTGGCCGGAGCACGAGGACTGCGCGGCGGCGGCGCGCAAGCACCGCGTGCCCCTCCTCGCCGTCCAGCAGGCGGCGCTCGGCGCCGCTTCGCCGGGCCGACGGAGGACGCGATGAGCGCGAAAGAGCCGTTCTACGTCACGACGCCGATCTACTACGTCAACGACGAGCCCCACATCGGGCACATGTACACGACCATCGTCGCCGACACGGTCGCGCGCTACCGCCGCGCCACCGGCCACGACGTGCGCTTCCTGACCGGCACCGACGAGCACGGGCAGAAGATCGAGCGGGCCGCGGGCAAGCTCGGCATCCCGCCCGCCGCACTCGCCGACCGCGTGGTGTCCCGCTACCACGCGCTCTGGAAGACGCTTCGGATCACGCACGACGATTTCATCCGCACGACGGAGCCGCGGCACGCGCAGGGGGTCGCCCGGCTCCTCGCGGGGATGACCGCCGCGGGGGACATCTACCGCGGCAGCTACGAGGGGCTCTACTGCGCCGGATGCGAGGCGTTCTATCCGGAGGGCCAGATCAAGGACGGCCGCTGCGAGCAGGGACATCCGGTCGAGGCGGTCTCTGAGGCGTCCTACTTCTTCCGCCTCGCGAGCTACCAGCGAAGGCTGCTCGAGCATTACGAGGCCCACCCGGACTTCGTCCGGCCCGCCTCGCGGTTCAACGAGGTCAAGGCGTTCGTCGCGTCGGGCCTGAAGGACCTTTCGATCAGCCGCACGACGATCCGGTGGGGGATCCCCTGGCCGGGGGATCCCGCGCACACGGTGTACGTCTGGGTGGACGCCCTCACCAACTACATCAGCGCGCTCGGCTACGGCAGCGACGACGAGGGGTTGTACCGGCGGTACTGGCCCGCGAGGGTCCACCTCGTCGGCAAGGACATCATCCGCTTCCATGCCGTCTACTGGCCGGCGTTCCTGATGTCTGCCGGGCTGCCGCTGCCGGAGTGCATCTTCGCCCACGGCTGGTGGCTCAAGGACGACGCGAAGATGTCGAAGTCCCTGGGGAACGTCGTGCGTCCCCAGCCGCTCCTGGACGCGGTGGGCCCCGACGCGCTGCGCTACTTCCTGCTGCGCGAGATGACGTTCGGGCTCGACGGAGCGTTCTCGGACGAGCAGCTCATCGACCGTTACAACGGCGATCTCGCCAACGAGCTCGGGAACCTGACGAGCCGCGTGATCGCGCTGTGCGAGACCGGCTTCGCCGGCGGCCTCCCGCCCCCGTCCGACCGCCCCGAGGCCCGCGAGCTCTCCGGTCCCGCTGCGGAGGCTCACGCGGCCTGGCGCCGGGCGTTCGACGCCTACGAGTTCTCGACGGGGATCGCGGCGGCCTTCAAGCTCGCCGCCGAGGCCAACCGGTTCCTGCAGACCCACGCGCCGTGGGCGCTCGCCAAGAATCCTGCCGAGACCGGCCGCCACGCCGCCGTCCTTCGCGGTGCGGCGGAGGCGATCCTCCAGATCGCGGCGATGATCTCGCCGGTGATGCCGGGTGCTTCCGCGGAGATCGCGGACCGGCTCGGCACCGCGATTCCTGGCGACCTGTCGGAGTTCCGCTGGGGGCTCCTCCCAGCGTCCGGGCGCGTCGCCAAGCGCGCCCCCCTGTTCGCCCGCGTTGACAAGTCGGCCTATTTCGAGGAGAAGACACCCGTGTCCGAACAGAAGCCCGACCTTCCCGCGCCGCCGGCGGCCCAGGCGCCCGCCCCGTCCGGCTCCGAAGAGATCACGATCGACGACTTCCTCCGCGTGAACCTGCGCGTGGCACGCGTCGTCTCCGCGGAGCGGATCGAGGGAGCCGACAAGCTCCTCAAGCTCCAACTCGATCTCGGCACCGAGAGGCGCCAGATCGTCGCCGGGATCGCGAAGGCCTACGCTCCGGAAGCGCTCGTGGGCAAGTCGATCGTCGTGGTCGCCAACCTGAAGCCGGCGAAGCTGCGCGGCGTCGAAAGCCAGGGGATGCTGCTGGCCGCCGATCTCGACGGCCGTCCGATCGTCGCCACGTTCGAGGACGACGTCCGCCCCGGAACGCGCGTCCGCTAGCGTCTCGCGCGCCCTACCCCTTGTCCTCGTAGAGGCAGCGGACGTGCTTCTTGCGCACGAAGACCCCGGGCCCGACGGTCGCCGGACGATTGATCTTGATCATTTCCCGGTCGTAGTACTCGACGTGGCCGCGGAAGACCGTGCCATCGATCATCTCGACGACGACGGGAGTCCCGGCCTCCTTGAGATCGAGGAAGTACTCGGCCTCGCGGCCGGTCGCATCCGGGGGCGGCATGCGGCGCTGCGCGCGCTCGCCCCCGCGATCGCGCCGGGGTCCGGACGGCGGTTGGGTCATGCGCTCACCTCGTGGGCTCCGGGCGCGAGGATAGCGTGGCCGCCCCGGTCCTGCTAGCGGGACTGGATCGCGGTGACCGCGGCGACGAGCACGATGTCGTCGGCCGTGCAGCCGCGCGAGAGGTCGGCCGCGGGACGGGACAATCCCTGGAGGAACGGCCCGAGCGCCTCCGCCCCCGCCAGTCGCTGCGTCAGCTTGTACCCGATGTTTCCGGCGGAGAGATTCGGGAAGACGAGAACGTTCGCCCGGCCCGCGACCGGGCTTCCCGGCGCCTTTCCCGCGCCGATCGCGGGGACGATCGCGGCGTCGAGCTGGAGCTCGCCGTCGCAGGCGAGGCCGGGGGCGCTCGCCCGCAGGAGCTCCGTCGCGCGCGCGACCTTGGCGGCGTCCGGATGGGTGGCACTTCCCTTCGTGGAGAAGGACAGCAGCGCGACCCGCGGCGTGCGGAGCGTGAGCGCGCGGAAGCTCTCCGCGGTGCGCCGGGCGATGTCGCACAGCTGCTCGGCGTCGGGGTCGGGGACCAGCGCGCAGTCGGAGAACGCCAGCACGTCGTCCCCCGCCGGGGTCGGCTCGCGCAGCGCCATCAGGAAGAACGACGAGACCAGCGACACGTCCGGCGCAGGGCGCACCACCTTCAGGGCCGCGCGGAGCGTGTCGGCGGTCGTGTGCGAAGCACCGGAGACCGACCCGGCGACGAGCCCGGCACGGAGCATCCCGTCGGCGAAGTAGACCGGATCGGACAGCCACGAGGCCGCCTCCTCCGGGGTCGTCTTCGTCCCCTCGATCGCCTGGGCGATCGCGTGGGCGACGAGTGCTGCGTTCTCCGATGCCGCGGGGTCCTCGATCGCGATCCCGTCGAGGTCGGCCGCCGCGGCCCGGGCGGCCGAGAGCACCTCCGCGCGCGCGCCGACGAGGACGGGGATCGCGATCCCCTCGCGGGCGAGGCGGCTGGCTGCCGCCAGCGTGCGTGGGTCCGTGGCCTCGGGGAGCGCGATCCGCGCGGGGCGCTCGCGGGCGCGCGCGAGAAGCGCGGCGAGGAAGGGATGCGCCATCCCGCTACACCGCCGCCGCGCGCGTTCCGACGGCGTCGGGCGCTGCGCGAGCCGCGCGGACGGACCGGATCGAGTCCCACGCCATCCAGACGATCGGCGGCGTGAGGATCGCGAAGCGCAAGGGCCAGGGAACGTCGCCCTCTCCCGCGAGGTACTGCAGCGGGACCAGCGCCGCCAGCAGGACCCAGGCATACGCCCCCTCGGCGGCGGCAAGAGGAAGAGCCCAGAGCACGGTCCAGGGATGGCAGGCCGGCGCGAGCAGGATCGCCGCGCCGAGGACCAGGCGTGCCTCGCGCAGGGGCGTGATCCGCGCTCGCGCCGACTGCGCCAGGGCCCACCCCAGCAGAACCGCCAGCACCGTCAGGCGCGCCAGCTCCTCGGGCCCCGCCATCCGGTTCAGCGCGTCCCAGACGCGCGTGTCGGCGCTCCCCCATCGCGACTGCGCCCAGGCGATGGCCCCCCTAAGCGCGGGCGCGGGATCGAGCCGCTCGTAGAGGCTCTCGATCGCCGGATACACGATCGAGCCGTGCTCGAAGCGCTGTACCGTGGGGAGGAGCCCGGCTCCCAGCGCCGGGCCGCGCAGCGCGTAGACCGCACCCAGGGCCAGAACGACCACCGCCAGGACCAGGACGGCGTGTGTGCGCAGGCGCCGCGCGAAGCCGGGGAGGAGAAGCACGGGAACGAGCTTCGCCTGGATCGCGGCACCGAGCGCCGCCGCCGCGGCGACCGGCCGACCGCGCGTCAACGCCATCACGCACAGGATCACGAGCGCGACACCGAGCGGCTCGATGTGTCCGCTCCCGGCGGTCTCGACGATGGCGAGCGGGTTCCAGGCGTACAGCACGGCCCGCTCTCGCGGCGCTCCGTACGCGTTCAGGAGCCCGATCATCGCGGCGACCACACCGAGGTCGGCCAGCGCGATCGCCAGCTTGAATCCGGTGACGCCCAGCTTCGCGGCCGCGAGCCCCGCGAAGCACAGCTCCGCCAGCGGGGCCTCGCTCGTGACGGTCTCGGGGTCATGGATCCGCGCGGTGACGGGAAGCGACCGGAACTCCGCGCGCTCGGGATCCGCCGGCGCGTAACGGTACGGGTGATGCCCCGCCGCCTGCACGCTGCCGTCCCACACGTAGCGATAGATATCGTCGGAGAGCGTCGGGGGGGCCGTGGCCATGACGAGCCGGAACGCGGCGGCCGAAACGAGGACCACCCGCCACGCGCGGCGGCCGCTGCGGCCGGTCGCCTTCCAGACGAACAGCATCAGGGCCACGAGCACCAGATGCCCGACCACGTACACGGCGGGGCGCGACCGGAGATCGCCCGAAACCGCGAGCGCCGCGTAGACGGCGAGCGACATGGCGGCGGCCGCAACCACGGTCCCGGGTCCGCGATTCCCTTCGTTGGTCGCCACGTCGGTCTTCCGGTGCGGTTTCGAGACGGAAGTATACCCGTGCCGTACGGGGGCTCCGGCGGTCAGCGCACGGGTCCGGCCCAGGGCTCGACGTCGACCTCCGAGCCGGCCGGGAGGGGTCCGGCCTCGGCCTCGGTGACGATGAACGCGTCCGCCGCCGCGAGTGCCGCGGCGTCGCCGCTGCTGGCGGTGGGGACGGGCCGCACGACCGGACGCCCGTCGGTCCAGTGGAGGCGCGCGGGCGACCACGTCGCCCGTCCCGGCTTCGTGCGGAGCGGCTCGAGGAGCGTCGCGCGAAGGCGCGGGCGCACCGGCTGTGGATCGCCCATCAGCTTGCGCAGGGCCGCGGCCACGAACACATGGAAGCTCGCGAACGCCGAGACGGGGTTTCCGGGGAGACCGAGCACGAGCGAAGCCCCTCGCCGCGCGGCGAGGATCGGCTTGCCGGGCCTCATCGCGACGTTGTGGAACAGGACCTCGCAGCCGGCCCGCGCCAAAGCCTCGCCCACGAGGTCGTAGGCGCCGACCGAGACCCCCCCGGTCATAAGCAACACGTCGGCGGCGAGTCCCCGGGCCACGAGCGCATCGAGATTGGCGCGGTCGTCCTTCGCGATCCCGAGGAGCGTCCCCTCGATCCCCATCTCGCGCAGCTGCGCGCGGAGCGCGTGGGCGTTCGAGTTGCGGACCTGGTACGGCGCGGGGTCGGCCTCGACCGGGACGACCTCGTCCCCGGTGGACAGGACGGCGACGCGCGGCGCGCGCACGACGCGCACGCGCGAGCGCCCGACAGCGGCGAGCGCTCCCAGGTGCGCCGCACGGAGCACGGAACCGGCCTCGACCACCGTCTCCCCCGCGCGGCGGTCCTCTCCCCGGCGGCGCACGTGCTGGCCGGGGGACGGACGGTCGTGAATCGCCACGGTCGCGGCCGGCCGATCGTCCGTGGCGAGCTCGAGCATGACGACCGCGTCCGCGCCCTCGGGAACGACAGCGCCGGTGAAGATGCGAACCGCTTCGCCCGCGCCGACGCGAACGCCCGCCGGGGAGGCCCCGGCGCGAACCTCCCCGACGACACGCAGCCCGGTGCCCGGGCGCGCGACGTCGGCCGCCCGCACGGCGAAGCCGTCCATCGCGGAGCGATCAGCCGCGGGAACGTCGTGGTCGGCGACGACGGGCTCCGCGAGCGTGCGGGACAGCGCGTCGTCGAGCCCGGTTTCCTCGGCGGGGAGCGGCACGATCGCATCGAGCAGGATCGCCCGCGCCTCCTCGACGCGCAGGGCGGGGCTGCGGCCGGGGCGCGTCATGGCCGGCGCGCGGTGAGGATCCTCGGGATCCCCTGGAGGTCGGGGCGCGTCCGCACGGCGCGAAACCCGTGGCGCGCGACGATCTCCCGCACGGCTGGCTCGCTCGTCCAGCCCAGCTCGAGCGCCACGAGCCCGCCGGGGAGGAGCATCCTGGCGGCGGCCGCGGCGACCGCGGCGTAGGCTTCGTGCCCCGTGGGACCCGGGACCAGGGCGAGCTTCGGCTCGTGCGCGCGGACCTCTTCCTGCAGGCCCCGCCACTCGTCCTCCGGGACGTAGGGGGGGTTCGAGACCACCGCGTCGTAGGGCGCGGCGTCGCCGACAGCCGCACGGGCGAAGTCTCCCTCGATCGTCCGGACGCGGCCGGCGACACCGTGGCGCGCGGCGTTGCGCTCCGCCACCGCGAGCGCCTCCGACGAGACGTCCACGGCGTCGACCCGCCAGCCCGGACGCGCGACAGCCAGCGCGACCGCGACGCACCCGCTCCCCGTGCCGAGATCGGCGATGCGCGCCCCGGCGGGGAGGGTCTCCTCGAGCACCGCGTCGACGAGCCCCTCGGTCTCGGGGCGCGGGATCAGGACGTGCTCGTCGACGACGAGGTCGAGGCCCCGGAAGTCGACGTGGCCCGTGATCTGCTGGAGGGGGCGGCGGGCGGCGCGCGCGGCGACCAGCGCGTCCATCCGCTCCGCGACGGCGCGATCCACCGTCTCCGGCCGTCGCGCGACGACGCCGCCGCGATCGGTGCCGAGGAGGTGTCCGAACAGGGCGAGCGCGTCCGCGCGCGCATCGGGGACTCCCGCTTCGATCAGCCGGCGCGTCGCGTTCTCGAGGATCTCCCCGACGGTCCGACCCGCCGGAGAGGTCACGCGCGGACCTCCGCCTGGAGCCGGGCGGCCTGGTCGTGCGCGGTGAGCGCCTCGATGATGTCCCCGATCGCCCCGTTCATGCGGCTCGGGAGATCGTGGACGGTGAGGCCGATGCGGTGGTCGGTGATCCGGTCCTGCGGGAAGTTGTACGTTCGGATCTTCTCGCTCCGGTCCCCCGAGCCGATCTGCCCGCGGCGCTCCGCGGCGATCTTTGCCTGCTGCTCCTGGAGCATCCGGTCGTAGAGACGCGAGCGGAGGACCTGCATCGCCCGCGCCTTGTTCTTGTGCCACGACTTCTCGTCCTGGCACTGGACCACGGTGTTCGTCGGGAGATGCGTGATGCGGACGGCGGAATACGTCGTGTTGACGCTCTGCCCTCCAGGCCCCGAGGAGCAGAACGTGTCGATCCTGAGGTCCTTCTCGTCGAGCTGGACCTCGACGTCGTCGGCCTCGGGGAGGACCGCGACCGTGATTGCCGAGGTGTGGATGCGTCCCTGGGTCTCCGTCTGCGGAACCCGCTGCACCCGGTGGACGCCGCTTTCGAACTTGAGACGGCTGTACACGCGGTCCCCCTCGATGACCGCGATCACTTCCTTGATCCCCCTGACGCCGCTCTCCGAGAGGTCGGTGGTCTCGACCTTCCACCCCTGCGACTCGGCGTAGCGGGTGTACATGCGGAACATCTCGGCGGCGAACAGCGTCGCCTCGTCGCCGCCGGTGCCGGCCCGGATCTCGAGGATGACGTTCTTCGCGTCGAGGGGATCCGACGGGAGGAGCAGCACCTTCAGCTCCGCGTCGAGCTGCTCGAGCCGGGATTCGAGCGTCCGAACCTCGTCCTGGGCCATCGCCTTCATGTCCGCGTCGTCCGCGGCGGACAGCAGCTCCCGGGCGCCGCTGAGGTCGGCCTCGAGCTTGCGGTACCGCTCGAAGCTCTCGACGATGGGGCCCAGCTCCGCGTACTGCTTCGAGGCCGCCCGGTAGGCGGACATGTCCGACATGATCGCCGGATCGGCGAGCTCCCGGGACAGCTCCTCGCGCTTGGCGACCAGCCCGCGGAGCTTCTCGTCGACCTTGGCGTCCAGGACCGTGGCCATGGCGAGCGCCGTCCGCGCCGATCAGCTCGCGGCGGGCGTTTCGGCGTCCTTCTTGTAGCGCTTCTGGAAGCGCTCGACGCGGCCCGCGGAATCGATCAGCTTCTGCCGGCCGGTGAAGAACGGGTGGCAGCTGGAGCAGATCTCCACACGCAGGTCCTTCTTCGTGGAGCGGGTCGGGAACGAGTTCCCGCACGCGCACACGACCATGACCTCGTGGAATTCGGGATGGATCTTGGGCTTCATGGATGTCCTCGAGGGCCCAGGGGACGATACCGAGGGCCGCAATCGCTCATTCTAGCATTGGCGCCACTCTGTATTGGCGCTACCCCGCCATCGAGCTGAGGAACTGCTCGTTGTTGGGGGTCTTCATCATCTTGTCGCGGAGCAGCTCCATCGCCTCGACGGGGGACATCTGCTGGAGCACCTTGCGCAGCACCCACGTTCGGTCCAGCTCGCGCTTGGAGAGGAGCAGCTCCTCCTTGCGGGTGCCGGAGCGGAGGATGTCGACGGCCGGATACACGCGGCGGTCGGACAGGCGCCGATCGAGGTTGATCTCCATGTTCCCGGTCCCCTTGAACTCCTCGAAGATCACGTCGTCCATCCGGCTCCCGGTATCGATCAGCGCCGTCGCAAGGATCGTCAGCGAGCCCCCCTCCTCGACGTTGCGCGCCGTGCCGAAGAACCGCTTCGGCTTCTGGAGCGCGTTCGCGTCGAGACCGCCCGAGAGGATGCGCCCGGAGGCGGCCTGGACGGCGTTGTAGGCGCGCGCCAGGCGCGTGATCGAATCGAGCAGGATCACGACGTCGCGCCGCGCCTCGACCAGGCGCTTGGCGCGGTCGAGCACCATCTCGGCGACCTGGACGTGGCGCGTCGCCGGCTCGTCGAACGTCGAGGAGATCACCTCGGCCTTCACCGACCGCTGGAAGTCGGTCACCTCCTCGGGCCGCTCGTCGATCAGCAGCACGATGAGGTGCACCTCCGGATGGTTCATCATCAGCGCGTTCGCGATCGCCTGCAGCATCATCGTCTTCCCGGTTCGAGGCGGCGAGACGATCAGGCCGCGCTGTCCGCGCCCGAGGGGCACCATCAGGTCGATCACCCGCCCCGTCACGTCGGAGCCCGCCATCTCGACCCGCAGCCGCCCCTCCGGGTAGAGCGGGGTCAGGTTGTCGAAGGATTTCCGGCCGCGGATCTGGTCCGGGAGAATGCCGTTCACGTTGTCGATGCGCGCGAGAGAGAAGTACCGCTCCCCCTGCTTGGGCGGGCGCACCTGCCCGACGATCGAGTCCCCGGTCATGAGTCCGAACCGGCGGATCTGCTGCGCCGAGACGAAGACGTCGTCCGGCCCCGGCAGGTAGCTCGCCTCGAGCGCCCGGAGGAACCCGTACCCCTCCTGCATCCGCTCGAGCACGCCGTCGACGACGAGGCTTCCGTTGCGGCGCGCCTGGGCCTGGATGATCCGGTAGACGAGCTCCTGGCGCCGCAGCGATCCGGCGTTGTCGATGTGGAACTCTCCCGCCATCCGCACGAGGCCGGTGGCGTCCATGGTCTTCAGCTCTCGGATGTCCATGTGGTGTCCTTCGCGCGGCGACCCTTGTGCTCCGCGAGCGCCGCATCGAGATGCCTCCAGAGCGTCGGCAGCCCCAGCGCCGTCTCCGACGAGACGAGGAACGGGGCGACGGCTCCCGCTTCGACCGGTAGCTCCGCGCATAGCGACCGGACGGCCCTCGCCCGGTCGTTTCCCGTCAGCTTGTCGGCTTTGACGCCGACGACGACCGCGGGGATCTCCCGCTCGACCAGCCAGTCGAGCATCGTCCGGTCCAGCTCCGAGACCGCGTGGCGCGCGTCCACGAGCACGACGGCCGCGGCGATGGCCTCCCGCCGCCGCGTGAGGAACCCCTCGACCATCCCGCCCCAGCGCTCGCGCACCGCGCGCGGGGCGCGGGCGTACCCGTAGCCGGGCAGGTCGACGAAGAAGTGCCTCTCGTTCACCCGGTAAAAATTCACGGTCTGCGTGCGCCCGGGCGTCGACGACGTCCGGGCGAGCCCCGACCGCCCGAGGAGCGCGTTGATCAGGGACGACTTCCCGACGTTCGAGCGGCCCAGGAAGACGACGTCCCCTCCGACCGGACGGGGCTCGTCCTGGGCGCGTGCGGTGGCTCGCTCGAACCGTGCGTCTTCGATCTTCAACGTCCGTTCGTCAGTGCGTGACGGGACCCTCGGTCGGGCGGTCCGCCTCCCCGCCCTCGCCCGTCTCGTCCAGGACCGCCGCGCGGATCGGGCCGGTCAGGGCGATGCCGAGCACCTCGTCCATGTCGTCGACCAAGTGGAACGTCAGCAGCTTCCGGATGTCGTCCGGGATCTCGGAGAGGTCCCGCTCGTTCTCGCGCGGGAGGATGACGGTCTTCGTGCCGACGCGGTACGCGGCGAGCACCTTCTCCTTGACCCCTCCGATCGGGAGAACCTTGCCGCGCAGCGTGATCTCGCCGGTCATCGCGACGTCGCCCCGGACGGGCACCGCCGACAGCAGCGACGCGAGCGCGGTCGCCATCGTGATCCCCGCCGAGGGGCCGTCCTTCGGAATCGCCCCCTCGGGGATGTGCACGTGGATGTCGTACTTGCGGTAGAACGCGGGATCGATCCCGAACTCCTCGGCGCGCGTCCTTATGTACGAGAGCGCGGCCTGGGCCGACTCCTGCATTACCTCCCCGAGCTGTCCGGTCAGCGTGACCTTCCCGCGTCCCGGCATGCGCGTGGCCTCGAGGGAGAGGATCTCCCCGCCGGCCTCGGTCCACGCGAGCCCGGTGGCGACCCCCACCGCCGGGGCGCGGTCGACCTCGCGCACGGGATGGAAGTGCGGAACCCCGAGCAGCTCGACGACGCGCGGCCCGGTCACCACCACCGGCTTCTCCGCATCCTCGGCGACGACCCGGCGGGCGATCTTCCGGCAGATCGAGGCGATCTCGCGCTCGAGGCTCCGGACGCCGGCCTCGCGCGTGTAGCGCTCGATGATCTCTACGATCGCGGCCTCCTCGAACGAGACCTCGGCGTCCTGGAGGCCGTGGGCCTTGATCTGCTTCGGGACCAGGTACCGCTGCGCGATCGCGACCTTCTCGTTCAGCGTGTACCCCGCGATGCGGATGACCTCCATGCGGTCCTTGAGCGCCGGCGGGATCGTGTGCATGACGTTGGCCGTCGCGATGAACATGACGTCCGAGAGATCGAACTCGGTGTCGAGGTAGTGGTCGAGGAACGCGTGGTTCTGCTCGGGGTCGAGGACCTCGAGGAGCGCCGCGGAAGGGTCGCCGCGAAAGTCGGCGGCCATCTTGTCGACCTCGTCGAGCAGGAAGACCGGGTTGCGTGTGCCGGCCTTCTTCATCATCTGGATGATCTGCCCGGGGAAGGCGCCGATGTACGTCCGGCGGTGACCCCGGATCTCCGCCTCGTCCCGCACGCCGCCCAGGGACAGCCGGACGAATTCACGGCCCGTGGCCCGCGCGATCGAGCGGGCGAGCGAGGTCTTCCCGACTCCCGGAGGGCCGGAGAAGCACAGGATCGACCCCTTCATCTTCTTGACCAGGCGCCGGACCGCGAGGAACTCGAGGATCCTCTCCTTGATCTTCTCGAGGCCGTAGTGATCCTCCTCGAGGATCTTCTCGGCGCGCTTGATGTCGATCAGCTCGCGCGACTTCTTCGACCAGGGGACCGCGAGCAGCCACTCGAGGTAGTTCCGCGAGACGGTGGCCTCGGCCGAGACCGGAGGCATGACCTCGAGGCGCTTGAGCTCCTGGAGCGCCTTCTCCTTCGCCTCGTCGGGCATCTTGGCGCTCTCGATCTTCTGCCGGAACTCGTCGATCTCGTTGACGCGCTCGTCCTTGCGCCCGAGCTCCTGCTGGATCGCCTTGATCTTCTCGTTGAGGTAGTACTCCTTCTGCGCCTTCTCCATCTGCTTCTTGACGCGGCCGCTGATCTTCTTGTCCACCCTCAGCTTCTCGATCTCGGCCTCGAGCAGGCGCTCCACCTCTCCCAGCCGCTCGAGGACGGAGACGGTCTCGAGCAGCGTCTGCTTCTCCTCGATCCCGACCGGCAGGTGCGCGGCGATCGTGTCGGCGAGGCGCCCGGGGTCGGCGATCTTCACCGTCGAGAGCATCGTCTCGTAAGGCAGCCCGGGGGAGTACTTGATGTAGCGCTCGAACAGCCCGGCGACCCGCGCCATCCGCTCCTGGATCTCGGGCGTCTGGTCCACCGGGCGGTCGATCGGCTTGAGCACCACCCGGAAGAACCCCTCGGGGTGCTCTTCGATCTCGAGGATGCGCGCCCGGGACCCCCCTTCCACGAGCAGCTTCACGTTCCCGTTCGGCAGCTTCAGGTGCTGGACGATCGTCGCGACGGTGCCGACCGAGTTGATCTCCTCGGCACCCGGGTTGTCGACCTTCGCGTTCCTTTGGGTCGACAGGAAGATCTGCTTGTCGCCGGCGAGGGCCTGCTCGACGGCGAGCAGCGAGGCGTGGCGGCCGACGACGAACGGCACCATCGTGTGCGGAAAGACGACGATGTCCCGCAGAGGCACCATCGGAAGAGTGCTGACGGCTTCGGACGATCGCCGGTTGGGATCCTGCATGGTCTCCCTCCTCACGGACGGAACGAGAAAACGGGGAATGCCCGGACAGCTCGGAACGGCACGGGAGGCTTATAAGACGTGCCCCGTGGGAGCGCTAGCCGGCCTTCTCCATGACGATCAGCGGGTTGGCCTTCTTCAGGACCACGTCCCGCGTGACCACGACTTCCTTGACCTCGGACTGGGACGGGAGCGTGAACATCATGTCGAGCATCAGCTCCTCGAGGATCATCCGCAAGCCCCGCGCGCCGATCTTGCGCTCGATCGCCTGCTGGGCAACCCCCTCGAGGGCCTCGTCGGTGAACCTCAGGCTCGCCCCCTCGAACTCGAAGATCTTCTGGTACTGCTTGACGAGGGCGTTGCGCGGCTCGGTCAGGATCTTGATCAGCGACGGGACGTCGAGCTCGTCCAAGGTCGCCATGACCGGCAATCGCCCGACGAACTCGGGGATCATCCCGAACTTGATCAGGTCCACGGGCTGCACCTGGCCGAGAATGTCGGCCATGTTCTTCTCGCGGCGGGCCTTGACCTCGCCCTTGAAGCCCATCGTCTTCCGGCCGATCCGCTGCTCGACGATCGTGTCGAGGCCGACGAACGCGCCCCCGCAGATGAACAGGATGTTCGTCGTGTCCACGGGGACGAACTCCTGGTGCGGGTGCTTGCGGCCGCCCTGCGGCGGGACGTTCGCCACCGTCCCCTCGAGGATCTTGAGGAGCGCCTGCTGCACGCCCTCGCCGGACACGTCGCGCGTGATCGAGGGGTTCTCCCCCTTGCGCGCGATCTTGTCGACCTCGTCGATGTAGATGATGCCGCGCTGACACTTCTCGACGTCGTTCCCGGCCGCCTGGAGCAGCTTGAGGATGATGTTCTCGACGTCCTCCCCGACGTACCCGGCCTCGGTCAACGTCGTCGCATCGACGATCGCGAACGGGACGGACAGCAACCTCGCGAGCGTCTGCGCGAGCAGCGTCTTGCCGGAGCCGGTGGGCCCGATCAGGAGGATGTTCGACTTCTGGATCTCGACGTCGTTGCGCCGGCGCGACATCTCGTTCCGCTTGTAGTGGTTGTAGACGGCGACGGCCAAACGCTTCTTGGCCGAGTCCTGCCCGACGACGTACTCGTCGAGGAAGTTCTTGATCTCGACCGGCTTCGGGAGACGGACCCGCCCTTCCGTCTCCTCGCCTTCCTTCTCCTCGGCGATGATGTCGAGGCAGATGTCGACGCACTCGTCGCAGATGTAGACCGTCGGCCCAGCGATGAGCTTTCGCACGTCGCGCTGGCTCTTGTTGCAGAACGAGCACTTGAGCCCGTCGCCTTCGGCCTTCTTTCGCGACATCCGATCTCCTCAGGATCTCTTGTCGATGACGTGATCGACCAGCCCGTACTCGAGCCCCTGGGCCGCGGTCATGATGTAGTCGCGGTCCGTGTCCCGCTCGAGCTTCTCGAGCGGCTGGCCGGTGTGGCGCCTCAGGATGGCGTTCAGGGTCTCGCGCATCCTCAGGATCTCGCGGGCGTGGATCTCGATCTCGGACGCTTGCCCCTGAACCCCGCCAAGAGGCTGATGGATCAGGATGCGGGCGTTCGGGAGGGCGAAGCGCTTACCCTTCGTCCCCGCCGCGAGAAGGACCGCCGCCATGCTGGCGGCCTGACCGACGCAAAACGTCGAGATGTCCGGCTTGATGAACTGCATCGTGTCGTAGATCGCGAGCCCGGCCGTGATCGCGCCGCCGGGGGAGTTGATGTAGATCGAGATGTCCTTGTCCGGATCCTCCGCCTCGAGGAACAGGAGCTGGGCGATGACGAGGTTCGCGAGGAGGTCGTCGATCGGCTGCCCGATGAAGACGATGTTGTCTTTCAGCAGGCGCGAGTAGATGTCGTAGGCACGCTCGCCGCGACTGGTCTGCTCGACCACCATCGGGACCAAGGGCATGGTTCACTCCGCGTTTTGAATATTAGCAACCGACGTGATCAAGTCAAGCGATTTCTCTCTAACCATCTGAGTTTCCAAGGCTTGCAGACCGCCACCCTTTTGTAGTCGCGCTCGCAGCTCGTCGGGTTTTTCTCCGATCCGCTCCGCCTCTCTCAGAATCCGCGACTCGATCTCCGCACGCTCCACGCGCACGCCCTCGGCCAAGCCCACCGCATCGAGAACGAGGCGCGCATGGACGATTTTGCGCGCCGGCTCCTCGTTCCGGTCGCGCAGCTGCTTCCAGTCGAGGTCGGCCTTCCGGGGATCGAGGCCGTGGTACATCATCTCGCGGACCATCTCCTCGAGCCTGTGCTGGATCTCCTCTTCCACGAGCACGTCGGGGAGGGGAATCGGGTTGGCGAGCAGGACACGATCCAGGACCAACTGGCGCACCGCCGCGCGGGCCGCGGCCTCTTTTCTCTCCGCCAGGTCGGTCCGGATGCGGGCCTTCAGCGAGGCGAGATCGTCGAATTCTCCGAGTTCCTTGGCCAGCTCGTCGTCCGCGGGGGGGATCTCTTTCCGCTTTACCTCGTGGACGAGGAGGTCGTACCGGACCTCTTTTCCGGCGAGGCGCTCGACCGGGTGGTCGGCGGCGTACCGAACCGTCGCGTCGACCCGGGCGCCCGCCTTGACGCCGGCGAGCCGCGCGTTCAGCTCGGGAGGGTTGTCTCCCGCGCCGACCTCGACCAGCATCCGCTCCCGGACCTTCGGCTCCTCCCCCGCCGCCGTCTCCGTGACGTCGGCGATGACGACGTCCGCGGGCTCTGCGAGGCGCGCCTCGTCGGCGACGAACCGGGCCCTGGACTGCCGGATCGACTCCAGCGCCTCGCCGACCTCGGCGTCGGTCACGGCGGCCGGTGGCTTGCGCGCCTCGACTCCCCTGTAGTCCTTCACCTGGAACTGCGGGAGCACCTCGAACACGGTCTTGATCGAGAACGGCTGCCCCGGCTCGTGCTTGAGATCCTCGAGCACGGGATCTCCGATCGGATGGAGCCCCTTTTCCTTCGTCGCCTCGCGCCAGAGGCGCGAGACCAGCCGCTCGCGCACGTCGTCGTCGATCTCCTTGGCGAAGCGCTTGCGGACGAGATCGGCCGGGGCCTTCCCCTGCCGGAATCCCGGCAGGCGGACCTGGCTCGCGTAGCGGCGCAGGACCGCGTTTGTCTCGGCCTGCACCTCGTCGGCGTCGATCTCGACCGAAAGGCTCTTCTTGATGGGCGTCAGGTCGGCCAGCTCGATCTTCATGGCGTCGAACCTTTCCGAAGAGGGGTGGTGAGCCGCCCAGGAATCGAACCTGGAACCCGCAGATTAAGAGTCTGCTGCTCTGCCAATTGAGCTAGCGGCCCGGTGCGCACTTCCGCAGAAGGCGCGGGATCTTAGCATGGCGTTCGTCGCAGCGTCACTCGAGGCCGATCTCGTGGTGGCGCGCACGGTAGGATTTGAACCCACGACCGTCGGATCCGAAGTCCGATGCTCTATCCGGGCTGAGCTACGTGCGCGTGAGGTTGGGGTGAGTGACGGGATTTGAACCCGCGACAGCCAGATCCACAGTCTGGAGCTCTACCAACTGAGCTACACTCACCACGATCCTGTTCGTTCGACCCTCTCTGGCGCGCCCGGAGGGACTCGAACCCCCGACCCACGGCTTAGAAGGCCGTTGCTCTGTCCACCTGAGCTACGGGCGCAAGGCCTCCAGGCCGGACCGACTTTACTCAAAGGGACCGGACCCCGCAAGAATGGCGGGGCCGTTCCTTCCTTTGAATATGGTGCGCGCGGCAGGATTTGAACCTGCGACCCCTAGCTCCGGAGGCTAGTGCTCTATCCGGGCTGAGCTACGCGCGCGCGTCCCGGCCGTGGTACGAGACCGGTCACGATACCACGGCCCGGCGCGCGCTACCGATTGGTCGTCCGGAATCGCAGACGGTACGGAGAGCTTTTCATCTCCGACGCTCGCCACGGCGGGATGACCATCTTCACCGCGAACAGCCCGGCCAGCTCCTTGTCCCCCTCGATGAAAACGTGGACGTTGCGGGCGCCGGCGGCACGGCCGCGCTGAGACTCGCGCGCGATGCCCACCATCAGGTCGAGGCGGGCTTCCGACTCCTGGTCGGCCTTACTCGAGACTTGCGGCCCGGGACGATAGGTGACGACTCCGTGGACCACCCATTGGCCGGGGCTCGCGAACCGGCCGTCCACGTAGACACCATAGTTGTCGTGCACCGTCGAGTAGCTCATGACGATTCCCTTCTCCGTGGTGATCTCACGGATCCGCGGCGGTTGTCTCCCGGCACGGAGGGATCGGGCGGCGCCAGGCTCCGAGGGACGTGGACGACACAACTCACGGGTTTGGGGGTTTTCACCGGTGCAACTCGTTGAGCCCTTTTGCCCGATCCATCGGTCATCGGACCGCTCCGTGCCGGAATGGGAAGACGACAATCGGTACAGCAACGTCCGTGCCGAGCGAGGAGCGGGGCCGGGGCGGGATCGGTAGAGGCCGCCGTAAAGCGGAGTCGTGTAAGTCTTTCGGGTCGGCGTGGAAGAACTGTGGGGGGGGGACGGGACGATTCGATCACACGAGCGTTCTGCGCGGGGGGGGTGAGCGCTCCTCTCGCTCGTGGTGCGGCCTCTCGAGCACACCTCGAATCTCCGGATACCTTGACTCCGAAGGTCCTCGCGAGCGCGGTGGCGCTCGCCGCCGCCACGGGTTAGTGTCGTCCGGTGCGTCCGCCGAGCCTTCACCGCGTGTCGCTTCGCATGCTGGCGACGGCGCTACTCGCGATCGCTCCTCTCGTCGCCAAAGGCGGCGATCCTGCTCCCGATGTCAAGCTGTACACGCTCGACGGGAAACCCTTCACGCTGGCCTCCCTGAAGGGGAAAGTCGTCGTGTTGGATTTCTTCGCGTCTTGGTGCGCGCCCTGCCGCAAGAGTTTTCCGTTCCTGGACGGCCTCCAGAGAAAGCACGCCAGCGAGGGCCTCAAGGTCGTCGGCTTGACGCTCGAGGAAGATGACGACGCGGTGACCGCTTTTCTCGAATCCGTTCCCGTGGACTTCACGATCGCGCGCGATACCACGGAGCACGCGGGAGAGGCGTTCCAGGTCGTTGCGATGCCGACAACTTTCCTCGTCGATCGCGACGGCCGCGTCGCGGCCCGCTTCGAGGGAGGCGACACGAGCGTCCACGAGAAGGTCGAGTCCGCCGTCGAGACGCTCCTCGCGGGCGGGACGCTGGCGCCCGGAACGAACGTCCGGGTGTCCTCGAGCCTCCAAGCCCAGGGAGACTTGAAGGCCTGGCAGCGGGGTTACCTCGCCGATCCGATCATGAACCTCGATGGCGATCCGCTGACCCGGATCATCCGGGAGCACATCCACGCCAGCAAGGAAGGGGCCTCGGGAGACGGCGGCGCCGCGGGCGGCGGCTGTGGCTGCAACTAAGCGTCGCCGCCGGCACCGAAGCGGGCGCAGGATTCCCTGGATCGCCGCGGGCGTTGGTGCCCTGGCCGCCGGGAATGCCCACGCGCAGTCCACGCTCGACTTCCGCTACCTCTACTACCAGGAGTCGGGTGGCCGGACGAAGGTCCTGAACCCCTGGCTCAATCTCAACCAGGACTTCGGCTTGAAGGGAGGGGCGCTCTCCCTCCTGCTCGGATACGACACGATCTCCGGTGCCTCGCCGACCGGTGGGTACCCGACGGCGGATGCCACGACATCGGCCTCCGGCGTCAGCTCCAGCAACACCAGCATTCCGCTGGTGAACTATCACGACACGCGCAAGTCGGTCACGGCCGCCTACGCACGCAAGTTCGGAGCGCACCTCCCGTCGATCGACGTCTCGTACTCGAAGGAGAACGACTACCTCGCGCGGAGCGCCGGGCTGTCGGACGCCTGGACTCTCGCGCACGGCCGCGGCACGCTGCACTTCGGGCTCTCGACCTCGCGCGACGTCGTAACACCGGTCACCACCCTCGTGGGCCACGACAAGAAGAGCGATGCGATCGCGGTCGGATGGAGCTGGATCCTGGGAGAGCGGGATCTCCTCGACGTATCGGGATCTCTCACGAACCTGTCGGGGTATCTCACCGACCCGTACAAGATCGTGCCGATCGGCACGACCACCGTGCCCGAACAGCGCCCCGACTCCCGTTCCCGCCGCGCGCTGCTGGTCAAGTACGGCCATTTCTTGGACCAGGCCAACGGCGCGCTGAAGACCACGTTTCGCTACTACTGGGACGACTGGGCGATTCGTGCCTACACGCTCGATCTCATCTACGACCAGCACGTCGGCTCGGATTGGATCGTGACACCCGAGCTGCGGCTCTACAGCCAGGGCGCGGCTTCGTTTTTCGCTTACGAGTTCCCGGCTCCACAGACCTACATGTCGAGCGACTACCGCCTCTCCTCCTTCTACAACGTCCTCGGCGGGCTCTCGGTCGCCTACCGGCTCCCGCACGATCTGACCGTCACGCTCGGAGCCACCTACCAATCGCAGATCGGCCGCGACCGCGTGGTTCCGCGATCGGCCGCGCCGGCTCCGCAGCGAGACGATGGGGAGACCGGCGGCTCGTCGTCGGGGCTCGTCTCGTCGGCCGACCTGACGACCACGACGTGGACGGTCGGGCTCTCCTGGCGCTACTAGGACGTCCCCGCTGAACCCGCCGGTTGGGAGAGCTCTCTACACGACGCGCTTCGCGTTGATGGGCGGCAACGCGATCATCCGGTTCGTCGACGACGGCGGGCGGCGGCGCGCGGAGCGCATCGCGCGTGCCGCCGAGAACGAGGCGCTCCGCATCGAGCGGAAATTCTCGCGCTTCCGCGAGGACAGCGTCGTCTCCCAGATCGCGCGCAACGCCGGCCGCACGCCGGTCGCGGTGGACGACGAGACGGTGTACCTGGTCGAAGCCGCTCTCGATCTGGCGCGCCTGACCGGCGGCCGATTCGACCCGACGGTCGGCGTGCTCCGGCGCGCGTGGAACTTCAGGGAGCCGCGCGTTCCGGGAGACGACGAGATCGCAGCGCTCCTCGAGCTCGTGGACGCTCGCGCGGTCTCCGTGCGGGACGGAACGGTGTTCCTGCGGCGAGAGGGGATGGAGCTCGACCTGGGGGGCGTCGGCAAGGAGTACGCGGTCGACCGCGTTGCCGACGTGCTCGCGGAGCACGGGGTCACCTCGGCGATCCTGAATTTCGCCGGGGACGTCCGCACGGTCGGGGGACGGGGAGACGGCAAGCCCTGGTCGATCGGTGTCGCCGACCCGCGCGAGCCCGGACGCTGCCGGTTCGCGGTGCGTCTCATCGGCGGGGCCGGGGTGGCGACCTCGGGAGACTACGAGCGCTGCTTCGTGAAGGACGGCGTGCGCTATCACCACATTCTCGACGCGACCACGGGCTACCCCGCGCGAGGAATCATGTCCGTGACCGTGGTGGCCGCCAACGCGTTCTTGGCTGGGCGGATCGCGAGCGCCGCGTTCCTCCTGGGCCCCCGCGAAGGTCTCGCGTTGCTCGAGCGCCTCGACGGCGTCGAAGGCTGCGTGATCGTCGAGGGCGGAGCGATCTCGGCGACCGACGGCATGACCAGGATGTCGAACCTGCCGGGGAGTCTCTACGAGTCGTACCCCGCGATCTAGCCTTTGGAGTTCGCCGGCTTCGCGAAGGCGCCCCACGTCGGCAATCCGTGCACGCGAACCGGGGTCTCCGGTTCGCTCCGTCCTGAAGGTCCGGCGGGAGTATGCTGTGGTGACGATAGTTCTTGCGCCGGGCCGGACCAGGACGGACTTCCACGTTGCCACGACGGCCCCGGGGGGCATGCGGGCTGGGGGGTTCCATCATGACGACCGGCCTGGAGCAGTTCCTCGATCAAGCTGCCGCCAGCCGCGCCCGCCATGCCCTACCGGTCCACGCCCGCAAGCGCGCTGAGGAGTTCGCGCATGCGGTGCTGGCCGTGCTATTCCCCCACTTCGCTCCTTGGGAGAGCGCCTCGAAAGACCAGCTGCACTCCGAGCTGGACGACGTACGCCGTCAGCTCGACGCGTTTCTTAGCGCGCAGGGAAAGCCCCCCGGAGACGTCGAGACACGGAGTCGGTCGTTCCTGGAAGGACTCCCCAGGCTGCACGACGCCCTCGACGCGGACGCGTCCGCTTTGTTCGAGACCGACCCGGCCGCTCACAGCGTGGACGAGGTCATCCTCGCCTACCCCGGCTTCCTGGCGCTCGCGTGTCACCGAATCGCGCACACCCTGCTAGACGCGGGTGTAGCGCTCCTTCCGCGACTGGTCGCCGAGGGCGCGCATCGCGAGACGGGGATCGACATTCATCCCGGCGCTCGGATCGGCCGGAGGTTGGCCATCGATCACGGCACGGGCGTCGTCATCGGGGAGACCACCGTAATCGGCGACAACGTCCGCATCTATCAGGGTGTCACGTTGGGTGCGCTCAGCGTGAAGAAGGAGCTCGGCCGGCAGAAGCGCCACCCCACGATCGAGGACGACGTGGTCGTCTACGCGGGCGCCACGATCCTCGGCGGCGACACGGTCATCGGCAAAGGCAGCATCATCGGAGGCAACGTCTGGCTCACCCACGGTGTCCCGCCGGGCTCCGTCGTCACGCACAGTGCGACGATCGAGCGCGCGCGGCAATCCTCGGACCACATACTGGAGTTCAACATATGAAGGGGAACACGATCCTCGACACGATCGGCAACACTCCACACGTGCGGGTCCATCGGCTCTTTCCGGACAGGGTGGAGGTCTGGCTCAAGCTCGAGCGGGCCAATCCGGGCGGCAGCATCAAGGACCGCATCGGCCTCGCGATGATTGAGGACGCCGAGCAGCGCGGCGTGCTCAACCCGCACAGCGTGATCATCGAGCCGACGTCGGGAAACACCGGCATCGGCCTCGCGATGGTCGCCGCGGTCAAGGGATATCGCTTGATCCTCGTCATGCCCGAGTCGATGTCGCTGGAGCGGCGCCGCGTGCTGGCAGCGTACGGGGCGCAGTTCGACCTCACACCGCGGGAGAAGGGCATGTCCGGCGCCATCGAGCGTGCGAAGGAGCTCGTCGCCGCCACGCCGGGCGCCTGGATGCCCCAGCAGTTCGAGAACCCCGCCAACGTCGAGATTCACCGGAGAACTACCGCGCGGGAGGTCCTCGAGGACTTCCCGGACGGGCTCGACTTCGTCATTACGGGAGTCGGAACGGGCGGGCATATCACCGCCATCGGCGAGGTGCTCAAGCCGAAGATGCCGAAGCTCAAGGTATTCGCTGTGGAGCCCGACAAGTCTTCGGTGATCTCGGGCGGCTGCCCGGGTCCGCACAAGATCCAGGGGATTGGCGCAGGCTTTGTACCGAAGATCCTCAACGCTTCCGTGCTCGACGGGGTCATCCAGGTGACCGAGGAAGAATCATTTGCGTACGCGGTACGGGCTGCGCGCGAGGAGGCGATCTTCGTCGGCCCGAGCTCGGGCGCTGCGCTCGCCGCAGTCGCCAAGAAGATCCCCGAGATGGCCGGTGGCAGCCGCGTCCTCGCCTTCTGCTACGACACCGGAGAGCGCTACTTGTCGGTGGAAGGATTATTCGCGTAGCGCGCGAGAGAGGCAGTCGGAGACGTACCGATTCCACTTGGTCGGGGCGGAGGGATTTGAACCCCCGACCACCTGCTCCCAAAGCAGGCGCGCTACCGGACTGCGCCACGCCCCGTCCATCCGGTTCGACGAATCGTGTCGAGAGTACCAAGGACTACGGCTGGTGTCAGCCGCGCGCGAGCGGCTGCTACCATCCCCTCCTTTTGGAGTGGGGTGATGCGCATCGGGCTGTTCGGGTTCCCGCAGACCGGCAAGTCGGAGCTGTTCCGCCTGCTCACGGGCGCCCAAGCGGGCACGCCGGCAGCACGGGATGCGGTCCAGATCGGGATCGCCAAGGTCCCCGACCCGCGCCTCGACCGGCTGTCGGAGATGCACAAGCCCAAGAAGACCACGCCGGCGACCGTCGAATACATGGACCTGGCCGGGGTTGGAAAAGGAGAAGCGGCGGATGCGCTGCCGCTCGAGCAGCTTCGCACCGTCGATGCGCTGGCGCACGTCGTGCGCGCGTTCCGCGACGAGGCCGTGCCGCGATCGCTGGGGGCGATCGACGCGGCCTCCGACGCGGCGACGATGGAGATGGAGCTGATCCTCGCCGATCACACGATCGCGGAGCGCCGGCTCGAGAAACTCGAGCTGGCCGTCAAGAAGGCGAACCGTGAGGAGGATCGGAAAGACTTGGAGACCTTGAGAAGGTGCCTCGGCGCCCTCGAGAAAGAAACGCCGCTGCGGAATCTCGAGTTCTCCGAGGAAGAGCTGCGTCGGCTGCGCGGCTTCACGTTCCTGTCGCTCAAGCCGCTGCTCGTGGTCGTCAACGCGGACGAGGCGGACGCATCGAGGCTCGATGCGGGCGCCTCGGCGTTCGGCCTCGAGGCGTTCCCGTCGCATCCGAACACGGGCGTCGTGGCCCTATCCGCGAAGATCGAGGCCGAGATCGCGCAGCTCGCTCCGGCCGATGCCGCCGCCTTTCGCGCCGAGATCGGTATCGCCTCCCCCGCCCTCGACCGGATGATCCGGGCGTCCTACCACCTGCTCGGCAGGATCTCCTTCTTCACCGCCGGCGAGGACGAATGCCGGGCCTGGACGATCCGCCGCGGCACCCGGGCACGTGCCGCCGCGGGAGCCATTCACTCCGACATCGAGAAGGGGTTCATCCGGGCCGAGCTTTGCGCCTACGACGACCTGATCGCCGCCGGCAGCTGGGCGCACTGCCGCGACAAGGGGACGCTCCGGCTCGAAGGGAAGGACTACGTCATGCAGGACGGAGACGTCGTCAACTTCCGCTTCAACGTGTGACGCACGCCTCGACGACTCGCCGCGCGAGCGCCTCGTCCTGGTCGGGCAGGACGGTCCTCATGTCGAGCAGCAGGCGTCCGTCCTGGATCCTCGCGATCACGGGCGGGTCACCCCGGCGCAGGGCCTTCTCGAAGGCCGCGGCGTCGCCCGACGGGTGGTCGATCGCCACGAGCGTCGTCGGCAGCTCGCCGACCGGCGAGGAGCCCCCGCCCGGTCGGGAGACTCCGTCGATCGGCGTCGCCGCGATGCCGGGGCTCTTGGCGCGGACGCTCGCGATGAGGTCGGCGGCCCTCCGGGCGATCTCGTCCTTGGTCATCGTCAGCATGCGAACCGTCGGGACTTCTTCCTTCTCCTTGCCGCGAACGTAGGCGGAGAGCGTCTCCCTCAGCGCGGCGATCTGCAGCCGGTCGAGGCGCACCGCGCGCGCGATCGGGTCCTTGGCGATGCGCTTCAGCAGATCCGGCCGGCCGACGATGATCCCCGCCTGCGGTCCACCGAGCAGCTTGTCGCCGCTGAAGGTGACCACGTCCGCCCCTTCGTCGAGGATCCTCGAGACCGGGATCTCGTCGTGGATACCCATCGGGGCGAGATCGACGAGATCGCCGCTCCCCCAGTCGACGGCGAGCGGAACCTGGCGCGCGCGGCAGACCGCCGCGAGCTCGCCCACCGTGGCTTCCTCCGTGAATCCGACGACCTTGAAGTTGCTCGCGTGGACCTTGAGGATCAGCCCCGAGCGCGCCCCCAGCGCCGCCTCGTAATCGGCCGGACGCGTGCGATTGGTCGTCCCGACCTCGACCATCTTCGCCCCCGACGCCGCGAGGATCTCGGACACGCGGAACGAGCCGCCGATCTCGACCAGCTCCCCGCGCGAGACCACGACCTCCTTCCCCTTCGCGAGCGCCCGCAGGGTCAGGAAGATCGCCGCCGCGTTGTTGTTGACCGCCAGCGCCGCATGTCCCGGGAAAAGGCGTCGGAGCAGCGGGGCGACGTGGGACACGCGCTCCCCCCGCTTGCCGGTCGGAAGGTCGTACTCGAGATCCAGGTAGCCCGTCGCGGCCTCGGCCACACGCGCCGCGGCATCCTTCGAGAGCACCGACCGCCCCAGGTTCGTGTGGGCGATGACCCCCGTGGCGTTGATCACCCGGCGAGGCGAGTGCCGGAGCAGCGTGGAGGCTTGAGCCTCGACTGCCTTCGCCAGTTCCTCCGCGCCCGGAGCGTCGCCCCGTCCCTTTCCGGAGAGGAGTTCCTCGCGGGCCTTCTCGATCTCTTCGCGGAGAAGAGAGGTGACCAGACCCCGGCCGAGCCGGCTGATCAGGGGCGCAAGCGCAGGATCCTCGAGCAGACGCCCCACGGCGGGGAGGGTCCGGACCGCGGTGTCTTCGCTCACCCGTTGTAGCCTCCGAAAAGCGCCCCCGGCGCGCCAAAATTGCGTTCGTCCGGGTCGAAACTTATACTCTCCTGGGCAAATCTGGGTCCCGCGCCGAATGCGATTATAGAGGGTCGTGTCATGTCCGACGCGCTGTCGACGGAACTCGAGGCCGAGATCGGGCGCCTTGATACCGGGATCCGGCAGCTCAAGATCCAGTACGACATGTTCTTCGCCGGTGCGATCCCCAGACAGCCCCTCGAGCTCCGGCGCGACGTGGAACAGCTGATCAAGCGGTACTCCACCCAGCCGATCAGCAAGTACGCGCTGCGCTTCCATTTCAACTCCCTGGTCAGCCGGTTCAACAGCCTATCCGAGCTTTGGGCCAAGACGATTCGCGGCCAGGAGGAAGGCGACCGCCCGCTCCCTGGAGCCACCGCGCGCCCCGCCAACGGCGAGGAGGTGTTCGCCCGCCTGACGGTCGTCAACGGCGCCCGGGACGAGAGCGAGTTGCGGTTGCTCCACCACCGCCTGATGGAGGCTCGCAAGCGGTCCGGGGAAACCGGTCACGTATCTTTCGAGAAATTCGTCAAGACGGTCGACGCTCAGGCGGTCAAGCTCCGCGAAAAGACAGGATGCGGTAAGGTGGAGCTTCGGGTGATCTTCCAGGGGCGCAAGGCAGTCCTCAAGGCGCGCCCGACCGGATGACCCGCCGGAGACGACGATGAGACATCCCAACCGGTTCACGACCGCGCTGGCGGCGGGCGCTCTCCTCTTTCTGGGGGTGCTGTTTCCGCTGACCGCGGGAGCCGAGACCAAGAAGCACTGGTGGACGCCGCGGATCCGCAGCGGCTCCGCCGAGCCGACGGAGAACGCAGAGCAGGAGGTTCCGACGACGCCGGCGTCCCCGCCCCCGGCTCCGGCACAGGCGACCAAGCCCTCGCCGACGCCCGCTCCCGCGGCCGCTGCGGCGCCCACGGCCGCCGGAACCACCGCCGCCCCCGCGACCGGTGCCGCCCCGGCAACCGGCACCGCGGCGGCGCCCGCGGCCGCGTCGACCTCGAAGTCGGCCGCCCCGGCGGCGGCCGCCGGTGCCGCAGTCGTCACCGCGGCCGCGGTCTCCGGGACTACCGCGCCCGCCGGGAAACCCGCTCCTCCGCCCCCCATGCCGGGCTCCGACGTCGTCAAGCTCTGCAAGGCGCTGCGCGACGGAGCCATCGGCAAGGAGGCCAACTCGCGCGCGTACATCGATCTGATCGAGGCCGGCCAGGCGTCCCCCGCGCAGGTGAACGATTTCGCCGCCTACCTCGCCCGGCGCGGCATGCCCAAGATCGCGCTCAAGTTCCAGCAGTACGCGGTGCAGCTCGCTCCCAACGACACGACGCTCCTGCTCAATCTGGGCACGCTCTACCAGAACGTCAACGAGCACGGCTCCGCGGAATCGGCCTTCAAGAAGGCGATCGCGATCGACCCCAACAACGCGCTGGCGCACTACAACCTTGGGGTTTCGTACGACGCGCAGAAAGACTACGACAGCGCGATCGAGCAGTACCGCATCGCGCTCGTGATCGATCCGGAGCTCGGCGACGCGCGCAAGAACCCGCAGATCGTGAACAACGAGCACATGCTCGAGGTCAAGCTCCAGATCTACCGGAACCTCGCCGGGTCGATCGGCCTCCCGCTCAAGCAGATGCAGCCTGCCACCGAGGCCAAGGGCCCGAGCCCGGCCCAGAAGAAATAGCCCGGCCCGCGGGGCGAGAGGTTGGGGGCGCGTTGTACGATGCGCACCCGATGCGCGCTCTCCGCGTCCTCGCCGCAGGCGCCGCCGCCACCGTCGCGTTTACCGGATCGTCCGCCTGGACGGCGCCGACCCGCGTCCGGATGACCGACGACGCTGTCCTCTTCCTTCCCCCAGCCCTGCGCTCGGTGATCGCGCAGCGGCACGACCCGCTGCTGCGCGGCATGCTCGAGCCGATGACCCGCGAGGACGATCCCGCGCACCGGCCGCGACGGTCGGGGGGCACCCTCGAAAGCTCGATCGATTCCGCCTTCCGGGATCTCGTCAAGGCCGTCGATTCCCATCAGCCGTTCGGCGAGATCGCACGCCGCTTCGGCATACTCGCGCACTTCGTGGCCGACGCCGGGTTTCCCCCCGGCTCGGGCGGCCCCGACGGCGACCGGCGCTACGCGCACTTCGCCGCGTTCTGCGAGTCCCGCCGTCCGAAATTCCCGCTCGTCTTCTACGGCCACGACAGCCCGGCTCTCGCCCGCGGCGACGTGACCGGATTCGCGGCCGCCATCGTGGAGCGGGCGCGCGCGCAGGATTCCGACCTGGCCCGCGCGTACGCCCAGGCGCCGAGTTGGGACGATCCCGCCTCGTTCGACGATCGCTCGATCCCGTTCGCGATCGCCTCGCTCTCCTACTCGCGCGCCGTCACGGACGTCGCGCAGGCCTGGGTCGCCGCCTGGCGGGCCTGCCACGGCGACCTCGCCGGCACCCCGTACCTGGCCCCGTCCACGACCAAAGGAACCGCCCGATGACCTCCGCCGTCCGCCGCGCGCTGATCAGCGTCCACGACAAGACCGGTCTCGTGGAGCTCGCCCGGAAGCTCTCCTCGCGCGGCATCGAGCTGCTCTCCACCGGCGGGACCGCGAAGGCCCTCGAGGACGCCGGATTGCCCGTGGTCCGCGTCACCGAGCAGACGGGGTTCCCCGAGATGCTCGACGGACGCGTCAAGACGCTCCACCCGCGGATCCACGGCGGCATCCTCGCGGTGCGATCGAACCCGAAGCACCTTCGCGACCTCGAGGCCCACGGGATCCCGGCGATCGACCTCGTCGTCGTGAGCCTCTACCCGTTCGCCGCCGCGGCCGCGGATCCCGCGGCATCGCTCGACCGGGTGATCGAGATGATCGACGTCGGCGGTCCGTCCATGGTCCGCGGGGCCGCGAAGAACTGGAGCCACGTCGGTGTGGTCGTCGACGCCGCCGACTACCCGGCGGTTCTCGCCGAGATCGAGGGGGGCGGCCTGTCGGACGCGCTCCGCCTGCGCCTCGCCGCGAAGGCGTTCGCGCACATCGCCGCCTACGACGCCGGCGTAGCGGCGTACCTCGCCAAGGCCTCGGGGGCGCCCGGGGACGACGCGCTCCCCGACCGGCTACGCCTCGACTGGCCGCGCGCGGCGGATCTGGTCTACGGCGAGAACCCGCACCAGCGCGCCGCGTTCTACACGGACCCCGGTGTCACTGGGGCGTCGATCGCCTCCGCCCGTCCGCTCCAGGGGAAGCCGCTGTCGTTCAACAACCTGCTCGACTTCGACGCCGCCCTCTCGCTCGTCGCGGATCTCGGCGCATCCGGGTGCGCGATCGTCAAGCACGGGAACCCGTGCGGCGTGGCGATCGCGGGAACGGCCGCCGCCGCCTTCGGCCGCGCGCTCGCCTGCGATCCGACCAGCGCCTTCGGCGCGGTCATCGCGTTCGGGCGCGACGTCGACGCCGATGCCGCGAAGGCTCTCGCGGAGGCGTTCTACGAAGGGGTCGTGGCCCCGGGGTTCACCGACGACGCCGCGGCGGTCCTCGCGAGGAAGAAGAACCTCCGGCTGCTCGCGGTCGGCCCACTCGCCTCGTACCGGCGCAGCGGGCTCGACCTCCGGCGGATCCAGGGCGGGCTCCTCGCGCAGGACTGGGACGCCCCGGACGCCTCGATCCGGGAGGGGCGCGTGGCCACGCGCCGCGCGCCGACCGAGGAGGAGTGGAAGGCGCTCCAATTCGCCTGGATCGTCGCGCGCCACGTCAAGTCGAACGCGATCGTCTACGCGAACGCCGAGCGGACGCTGGGCATTGGCGCGGGGCAGATGAGCCGCGTCGATGCCGCACGCTTCGGGATCCAGAAGGCGCTGTCCCCGCTGGAGGGCGCGGTGATGGCGTCGGACGCGTTCTTCCCGTTCCGGGATGGGCTCGACGTCGCCGCCGAGGCGGGGATCGCGGCGGTCGTGCAGCCCGGTGGCTCGATCCGCGACGAGGAGGTCGTCGCCGCCGCGAACGAGCGCGGTCTCGCGATGGTGCTCGTCGGGCGGCGTCACTTCCGCCACTGAAGCGGCCCGCGCGCGCTCGAGGCTACTGCGGCGGGTCGCGGAACTTGAGCGCCTCGACCATGTCGAGGAACTTGCGGTCCTTCGGGGCCTCCGCGTAGAGCTTCGCGAACTCCTTCAGGCGCTGCGCGTCCTCGTCGTGCGGCGAGAGCGCCAGGAGCTCGTCGAGGTGGCCGGAGGCTTCCTTGCAGTCCCCCGCCCGCAGCGCGACGATCGCGAGGTCGTACCAGCCGGCGACCTTGATCGCCTCGACGTGCTGCGCCGGCACCGTCGGCGGCAGGCGGTAGGCCATTCGTAGCCCCGACGTGTACTCGCCGTCGCGGAAGGCCAGGCGGATCCCGTCGAGCGCCGTTTTTTCCGCTTGCTGCGCGCGGTACTTCTCCCCGGCGTCGTGGAGTCCCGTGCGGGCCTCGGCGTTGCTCGGATCGAGGCTGAGCGCGGCGTTGAAGGCGAGGACCGCGCCGGAGAAGTCACCGGCTTCCATCTCGGCGTGCCCCTTCGCCACCGCCGCGACCACGGCCTTCGCGCGGTCCTCGGGGGATGCCGGCACGGGTGCCGTCGTCTGCGGCGGAGCTTTCGGAGGGGGCTTGACGTTCGCGCGGTGCATCGGCGGCACGACGGCGGGCGGGCGCGGTCGCGCGGCCGTTCCGAGGTGAACCCACGCCCACGCCCCCCCGAGGACGATCACCCCCGCCCCGATGAGGGTCAGCGAGAGCCGCGAGATTGGAAGGGCGCGCCCGGGCGTTTGCGTGGAAAAGGGCTTCGGCGCCGCCGTTGCGGGGCGGTCCGCCGCCGCCCGCTCCGGCGCCGGCTTCGGCGCCGAGGGGATGGCCGGCACCACGTCCGAGTGAGGCGCCCTGGTGGGAGCGGACGGATCCGCGGCCGGAAGGTCGCCCAGCAGGTCGCCCACCCCCAGCAGCTCATCGTGGCCGGTGTGCACGGGCGCGGAGTCCGGAACCGCGGCGGCGCGTCGTGCGCGGATCACCTCGAGGTAGTGAATGGCCTCGCGGTGATCCGGCGAGAGCGCCAGGACCGACTCGAAGTGAACCTCGGCATCACCGAGATTGTCCGCCTCCAGCGCCGCGACCCCTTCCACGATGCCCCGCTCGATCTTCTCGAGGTCGGACCCGGCCGAGGCTTCGAGACTCGTCCGAAGGGCGACCGCCTGCGCGTTGTCCTCGTCGAGAATCGCGATGCGGTTCAGGATCGCGAGAGCCTCCTCGCGCTCTCCCGATTCGGCCTTCACGCGCGCCTGGGCGAGGAGGTCCTCGACGCGGCGGTGCAGCTCCTGAAGCGCGGGATTGTCCGGCACGCGTGCCGAGGGCAAGGCGACGTCGAGCCCGTAGGACGGCTCGTCCGCCGCCGCCGCGGTGGGCTCCCACCCCTCCGGCACCTCGTCGTCGGCCGGCGCAGCCGGAGCCGGCGCGTCCGTCCCGTGTTGCGGCACCGGCTTACGGTCACCCGGAGTCTCGTCCTCGTGGGGATCGAGCACGAGCGTCCCCGGGGACTCTTTCGAGGCGAGCTTCAGGTCGAGGGCGGACTCGATCTCGGCGCTGCCGTCCCCTCCGGTCACGGCGTCCGGGTTCTCGACGAACTGGGCCGCGAGCTGGGCGCCGTCGAGGGCGGGACCGTTGTTCGGATCGAGGGCCAGGATGTCGCGCCAGGCCTGCAGCGCCCCCGCGTAGTTGCCGTTGAGGTAGTGCTCGGACGCTTGCTCGTGCAGCTCGGCGATGCGGTCGGCGCTCATCCCCTCTCCCCGATCGCGCGCAGGAACGAGGGCGCACCCCGACCCGGCGACAGGGCGAATATAGGGTTCGACCGGGGGACAGGCCATCCGGCCGGAAACGGCCCGTTCAGCGGGTTTTGCCGCGGTCCGCGCGCGCCTTGGCGAGGGAGGCTTTCAGCTCGTCGAGGCGGGGGGCGTCGGGCTTGACCGACTCGAGCCGAGCCAGCGCCGCATCGGCCTTGTCGAACTGGCCCAGCCCGAGACCCGCCACGACGACCGTGTTGTAGACCGACTGCCAGTTCGACGGATCGGCGGTCTGAGCTCGCGTGAACAGCTCGAGCGCGCGATCGAGCTGGCCGAGCTCCTGGTAGCAGATGCCCATGTCGGTCAGCACGCCCGCGTCCTTGGCGTTCACCGCGATCACGCGCTCGTAGAATCCGATCGCCGGCTGGAACATCCCGGCATCCTGGTACAGGTTGCCCAGACGCGCCCAGGCCTGCGTGTCCGCGGGGTTCTTCTGGACCCGCTCCTTGAGCGCGTTGATCTCAGCGACCATCGGCGCTCCCCCGCCTGCGCCGGGCGCGCCAGGTGCGGACGGCGCCGCGCCGCCCGCCACGTCCGTCGGCGCTGCGGGGCCGGCCACGGAGGGGATCTCCTGCGCCCCTTCCGCGACCGGGAGCGGCCGGGTGGCGAACGAGCGAAAGATCCCGAACCCGATGAGCAGGCCGAATGCCAGGCCGCCGGCGAAGAACGCGATCTGCTCTTTCTTCATGGTCGGAGGCGGCACCGTATCCGCCGCTCCCGCGGGTGTCAAGCAACCCGCACGCTACACTCATCGCGTGGAAACGCACGATGCGCGCGCGGCCGCGCCCCGGCCGAACCTCTACGGGCTGTCGAGGGCGGAGCTTGCGTCCCGGCTTACGGCCGCCGGGAGTCCGGCCTACCACGGAGAGCAGATCTTCCGGTGGCTCTATGCCCGCCGGCGCCTCACCGCCGGGTCGTGGACCGATCTTCCCGTCCGTCTCCGGCGGCAGCTCGAAGCGGAGACGCGGGTCGAGGCCCCGGAGATCGTCTCCCGGACCGAGAGCCGGGACGGGACGGTGAAGTACGCGGTCCGGCTTCCGGACGGAGGCGTCGTCGAAACCGTCTACATGATCCAGCGCGAACGCCGGACGCTGTGCGTGTCGAGCCAGGTCGGCTGCGCGCTCGCGTGTGAGTTCTGCCTGACCGCGCGCATGGGGTTGAAGCGCCATCTCGATCCGGGGGAGATCGTCGGTCAGATCGCCCTCATCCAGGAGGACCGGGCGATCGGCGCTTTGCCGTTCAATGTCGTCTTCATGGGCATGGGAGAGCCGCTCCACAATTACGACGGCGTCCTGGCCGCGTACCGGATCCTCACCGATCCCGCGGGGTTCGGCCTCTCGCGCCGCCGGATCGTCGTCTCGACCTCGGGGCTCGCTCCCGCGATCGAGCGGCTCTCCGCCGAGCCCGAGCCGCCGCGCCTCGCGGTCTCGCTCAACGCCACGACCGACGCGGTGCGCGACCGGCTGATGCCGGTCAACCGCCGCTACCCGATCGCCCGCCTGCTCGAGGCCTGCCGGCGCTACGTCGAACGGTCGGGAGAGCGCTTCACGATCGAGTACGTCCTGCTCGCCGGGATCAACGACACCGACGCGGACTTGGCGCGGCTCGCGAAGCTCCTCCGCAAGACGCCCGCCAAGCTGAACCTGATCCCGTTCAACCCCGTGCCGGGCTGGCTCGCCTACCGTCCGCCCGAGAGGGAGCGCATCCTCGCGATCCGGGACCGGATCCTCGCGGCCGACCTTCCGGTGAGCATCCGCTGGAGCCGGGGCGCTGACGCCCGCGCGGCGTGCGGGCAGCTGGCCCTGCTCCCGGCCGACCCGTCGGCGCCTCAGGTGCTCCGCCATTTCCGGACGAGGCCGTCGTGATCGACCTCAACGGTCAGGCGGCGCTCGTCACCGGGGGCTCGCGTGGGATCGGGCGGGCCTGTTGCCTCCTGCTCGCCCGCGCCGGCGCGCGCGTCGGGATTAACTACCGCGTCGAGTCGCCGTCGGCGAGCCTCCTCGCGGAGGAGATCGAGGCGGCGGGAGGCGAGGCGTTCGCCCTCGCCGCCGACGTCTCGCGACCCGCCGACGCCGAGATGCTCGTCGACGAGTGCGTCTCCCGGTTCGGCGGGATCGACATCCTGGTCAACAACGCAGGGATCTCCCGGGAGTCGCCGATCGAGGAGATCTCCGACGGCGAGTGGAGCGAGATGATCGCGACGAACCTCACCGGGACGTTCCTCGTGACCCGGGCCGCCGTCCCGGCGATGAAGGAGGCGCGCTCCGGACGCATCATCAACATCTCGAGCACCGCCGGGCAGCGCGGGGAGGCGCTCCACTCCCACTACGCCGCGACCAAGGGGGCCTTGATCTCCCTGACCAAGTCCCTTGCCACGGAGCTTGCGCCGTTCGGGATCCTGGTGAATTGCGTCGCCCCCGGGTGGACGGCGACCGACATGACGCGCGAGGACCTGCTGGGACCCCGGAGGGAGGAGATCCTGCGCGCGATCCCGCTCGGCCGGGTCGCGACCGCGGAGGAGATCGCGGGTGCCGTGCTCTTCCTCTGCTCGCACCTCGCGACGTTCGTCACCGGCGAGGTGGTGAACGTCAACGGCGGGGCGGTCCTGATCGGCTGACGCGCGAGCGTCCGTGAGCCGCTAGACATCATGGATTGACCGACCCATCCGCAGGCCGTGGATTACGCTCGGCGGCGGATGAAGCACACCGTGGCGCAGAGCCACATACGGAGGGTCGGTCATGAAGAAGTGTACGCTTTTCAACGATGACCGGTGGTACCCAACCCACGCATATCAGAGGGATCGACCGTCGAAAGAAGGTCCCCTCGACCCGTCATCTCCAGCCGCCCGAACCCCGAGCCAGACAGCCCGCCGCTCAGGCGGCGATTGACAGGTCAATCCATATCAGTGCGTCAGGCCGCGGCGCAGCCGGGCCACGGCCTCGGTCAGGGTCTCGTTCCTCTTCGGGAACGCGAACCGCAGCAGCGTCCGCCCGAGCTCCGGCCGCGAGAAGAACGACGATCCGGGCACGGTCCCGACCCCGACGGTCTCGACGAGCGTGCGCGCGAACGCGACGTCGTCGTCGCAACCGAGCTCGGAGGCGTCGGCGAGAATGTAGTAGGCGCCGCGGGGCGCCTCGCACCGGAATCCCACGTCGCGCAATCCCGACAGGAGCAGGTCACGGCGGCCGCGGTAGGCGTCCGCGAGCTCGCGATAGTACGCGTCGGGGAGCGCCAGGGCCGCGGCTCCGGCCTCCTGCAGCGGCGCCGCCGCCCCGACGGTGAGGAAGTCGTGCACCTTGCGGATCCCCGAGGTCAGCTCCGGGGAGGCGATCGTCCAGCCGACGCGCCATCCGGTCACCGAGTAGGTCTTCGAGAGCGCGTTGATGGTCACCGTGCGGTCCGCCATGCCGGGAAGGGTTGCGATCGGGACGTGGCGGGCTCCGTCGTAGACGATGTGCTCGTAGATCTCGTCGGAGAAGCAGACCACGTCCCACTTCCGGCACAGCTGCGCGATCGTCTCGAGCTCGCCCCGGTCGAACACCTTGCCGGTGGGATTGTTGGGCGTGTTGAAGATGAGGCCGCGGGTCGCGGAGGAAAACGCGGCCGCCAGCTCGTCGGGATCGAAGCTCCAGTCCGGCGGCCGCAGCGGGACGAACCGCGGAACGGCTCCGGCGAGGATCGCGTCCGGCCCGTAGTTCTCGTAGAAGGGCTCGAACACGACGACCTCGTCCCCCGGATCGACGACCGCGAGGATCGAGGCGATCATCGCCTCGGTCGCGCCGCAGGTGACGGCGACCTCGCGCTCCGGGTCGACGGACATCCCGTAGACGCGCTCCGCCTTCGCCGCGATCGCGTCGCGGAATCCCTTCGCTCCCCAGGTGATCGCGTATTGATTGACGTCGGCTTCGATCGCCCGGCAGGCCGCGTCCTTGATCTCCCGCGGCGCCGCGAAGTCCGGAAATCCCTGCGCGAGGTTGACCGCGCCGTGCGCGCGGCACAGTCGCGTCATCTCGCGGATGACGGACTCGGTGAACGACCGGGCCTTCCGGCTGACCGACAGCACGGGGCGTTTCCGGTCAGCTGAGGAGGTTCGCGAGGAACTCCCTGTTCGTCGCGGTCTTCTCGATGCGGGCGGTCAGGAGGTGCATGGCTTCGGCGGGGCGCAACGGCGCGAGCGCGCGCCTCATGAGGGTCACCTTCTGCATCTCCTCGGTGGAGAAAAGCTTCTCCTCCTTGCGCGTCCCGCTCTTCGAGATGTCGATCGCGGGAAAGATCCGCCGCTCGAAGAGGCCGCGGTCCATCACGATCTCGGTGTTCCCGGTCCCCTTGAACTCCTGGAAGATCACCTCGTCCATCCGGGAGCCGGTGTCCACGAGCGCGGTGCCGATGACGGTGAGGGAGCCGCCGGACACGGCCTTGCGCGCCGCGCCGAAGAAGCGCCGCGGCTTCTCCATCGTCCGCGCGTCGATGCCGCCGGAGAGCACCCGCCCGGATCCTTTCTGCTCGGTGTTGTACGCGCGCGACAGTCGCGTGATCGAGTCGAGCAGGACGACCACGTCCCGCCCGATCTCGACGAGACGCTTGGCCCGCTCGAGTGCGATCTCGGCCACCTGCAGGTGGTTCCGCGCGAGCTCGTCCGACGAGGACGCGATGACCTCGCCGCGGACGTTGCGGCGCATGTCGGTCACCTCCTCCGGGCGCTCGTCGACCAGCAGGACGATCAGGTGGATCTCGGGGTGGTTGGACGTGATCGCCTTGGCGATCTTTTGGAGCAGCACCGTCTTGCCGGCCTTGGGCGGGGCGACGATCAGGCACCGCTGCCCCTTGCCGATCGGCGCGATCAGGTCGACGACGCGGGTCGAGGTCTCGGCCGGGTCGAATTCGAGCCGGATCCGCTCGGTCGGATCCTCCGCGACCAGGTTCTTGAACGCGGTGCGCTTCGCGTACTCCTCGGGGGTCACGCCGTTGAGCCGGAGCACGCGGGCGACCCCGGGCCCCGCTCCCGGGCGCGCCCCGGGAACGGCAAGGCCTTCCACCTCGACGCCCGTCTCCAGTCCGAGCGACTGGACGATCTCCCGCGGCACCCAGGGATCGAGCGGCTCGACGTTGAAATCGTTGACGGCGGAGCGAAGGAACCCGTACCCCTCCGCGGCGACCTGCAGGACCCCGCGCGTCTCGAGCGTCGGCTCGCCGTCCGGAATCGGCGCGTCGGCGAGGCGAACCTGCCGGGCCGGCTGCGATCCGCCGCCCCCATGCGGCCGTGCGAGGCCGACCCCGCCTCCGCCTCCCCCCCGCCGACCGCGGCGGCGCCGTCGGCCTCCGCCGCCGAATCCCGAAGGACGGTGTGGACCCGCGTCGCTCATGGTGTCTCCTGGCGCATCAAGGGCTCGTTGCCGTCACCACCAGCCGTCCCGGCGCCCGATCTCGAAACAAGCTGCGATCACGATCTCCTCGAATCCAGCCATCGCCTCGCCCGCCGCCGTCGGTTGCATCGACCATGCACCGGCCTCCGGCCTCGCGACGAGATACGGTCCGATTCCATCCCAGCGGCGAACGTCCACCTCCGGCTGCGACAGTCCGCGCGCGGCCACGCGGAACAGCCGGCCGTCTTCGAGCAGAACACTCGATGCGGCGGCGGGGTCGTCCTGCGGCCACGAGATCACGATCGCCCCGCCGACCGCGCAACCGCCCGAAGCTTCCGTCTCGAACCGGAACGAGCGCTCACCGCTGACGATCACGAGCGCTCCGGATTCCAGGGTCCCTTCGACCGGTGCTCCCGCACCGGTCAGCCGGAAGCCACCGCCGTCGCGCCCCGTCAGGCGCACGGTCGGATACAGCCAGGACCGTCAGTCGTCACGATGAGGACTCTCCGGCGTGGCGCGGACCCTTCGCGGCGAACACTCCCTTCGCGGGGCCCGATCGCAATCGAAAGCGGAACCGCCACTATACACCGATTGCCGCTCAGCCGGTCGAGGGGGTCGGCGCGGGCGCCGCCGGGTCCGGAGAGGCCGGAGCCGGCGGGCGGGGGGTGGCGCCACGCTTCGGCGGGACGACCGGGGGCGGCGGCGCCGGCCGGACCACACCATCCGTTTTGAGCTCCTGAAGGCCGGCGGTTGCCGAAGCGCGGACGAACTCGTTCGGATCCCGGACCGCTGCGTCGAGGGCCGCGAACGCCGCAGGGTCCTTCGACCGCCCGAGAAGACGCACGGCCGCCGAACGGTTCTCCCAGTCGGGCTCGTCCGCCAGCAAGCCGACGAGCGCGTCCACGGGCCAAGGAGCCGCGCGGGCAAGGCCGGCCGCGAGGGCGCGGCGGCGAACTCGCCGGACGTGGTCCTGGAGCGCCGCCTGGAGCGCGACATCGACGGCAGGGTCGTCGGAGGCGGCGATGACGTCGATCGCCCCCGCCCGCACCTGCCAGGCCGGGTCGGAGGTCGCCAGCTCGACGAGGCGATGGAAGGTGTCCGGGTCCGTCGCCCCGGCGAGGACCCGCACCGCGGTCGCCCGGACCACCGCATCGGGGTCGGCGGCGGCGGAGCGCGCCATCGAGATCGCAGCGGCGGCATCGATCGAGTTCATCACGACGAGCGCGTTCGCGCGGACGTCCCGATCGGGATCGCCGAGTGCCCTCGCGACGGACCTCTTGCCAGCCGAGGACGGGGCGCGGCCGGCGGCGTGAAGGCTGCGGATCCTCTGTTCGGGGCCGCGGCTGCAGGCGACCGCCGCCAGGGCGAGGAGGAGCACCGAGGCGGCGACTTTCCGGCGCGCCAATGGGCGTCCAAGAAAGACAGCTTCTACAGGCTTCATATATCGAATGATACGGTCGCAAATATGTGTATCAAATCAGTTGTCGGCAAGCACTGTTGCTCGTACCTACACGGGCGTCGGGGATAGAGCATGAGGGATTACCAAAATGCCTATTCCATCGGCCGAGACGAGCTTTCGTAACGGTCTGGTGGCGCTGTCCGGTGGGGATCCCGCCGGCGCCGCCCATCACTTTCAGTCGGCTATCCTCATCGAGCGCCAGCACGCGATCAGCCAGCCGCAGATGCGGTATCTCTCTTACTACGGGGTCGCGCTGGCCCGAAGCGGCCGGCCGCACTCTGCCGCGATCCAGGCCTGTGAGACCGCGGCGCGCCGCGAGGCGTACAACCCCGAGATCTACCTCAACCTCGCGCGCGTCTACGTCCTTGCCGGGAAAACCTCCCGGGCTCTCGCGGCGCTCGAACGGGCGCTGATGATCGCCCCCTCCCACCCTCTCCTCCTCGCCGAGCTCGCGCGCCACGACCGTCGTGCCGCCCCCCCACTGTCTTTCGTGCCGCGCAAACACCCGCTCAACAAGCTCCTCGGTAAGATCCGCGCCGCGCTCACGACACACCGGGCGAGGGAGGCGCCGAGGGCGGTTTCGACGCCTTCGCCTTAGCGCCCACGTCGAAGACGCATCCCGACGTAACGCTGCGCCGCCTCGGCAGCGGCGGTCAGGCTCGCGCCGAGCGCGAGGTGGGCGGCGAGAGCCGTGGCGTGCGCTCCCGGAAGGCCGGGAACCGCAGCGGAGAGCACCCGGGTCGCATCGAAGATCCGCATCGAGCCCTCGTCGTCGAGAAGATCGATCACGCGGCCGCGCGAGACGTACCCCGCGATGAGCACCGCCCGCGCCCCTCGCGCCCGCAGCGCCCGGGCTGCGGCGCCGAGGTCCTCGATCGATCCCGGGGCGGGTAGGCCCAGCGCTTCGCAGTCTCCAATGCGGACGACCAGCACGCGCGCCGCGGTGAGGAGGGCGGCATCGAGATCGGTCGTCCTCGGGACGGCCCCCGCGGCGCTCTGGGCGGGACGCGGCGCCGGTGCCAACACGCCCGTTTCCGGAGCCTGGGTGCGCAGGAGATCGCCCAGGCGCGCGATCGTCGTATCACCGCCGGCGATCCCCACCCGCGCGGCCGCGATCCCCCCGCCGAGGAGCGCGGCTTCGATCTGCCTTTCGACGAGCGGTGACGGGAGCTCCTCGAAGAGCGGGGCGCCGCGCGAGGCCGCCGTGAGAAGGCCGGTCGCCACGCAGCACGGGCGTCCCCCGATCTCCTGGACGACCGCCGCATCGCCGAGGATCCCTTCGTCGCCGGACGCCTCGAGCGCGTGAGCCACCAGGACGCGGGGAGCCGAGCTCAAGAGCGGACGCTCCGGTCGCCCTCTCCCGGCCGCAGATCGCGCAGGAAGGCCTGCGCCTCTCCCAGCGCGGCGATCAGGTCCAGGGCGCCGAGGCCCGTGACCAGTCCCTTCGCGAACCCGCTCCTGAGCCACGGGCCGATGGCGGTGGGAAGGTAAGCGGCGGTGGCGGAATGCCAGACCGGCGACCACGGCGCCACGATCAGGAACAAGCCGAGCGCGGCGAACGCGTAGACCTGGAGCGCCCTCTGCAACCGGCTCAACTCATCCCTCCACGTCCGGATGGTAGCAGCGCGGACGGTCTAGAATTCCGGGGCCCCGCACGAACGGCCGCACCTCGGGAGGATTCCCTTGAGCCCCGTACCGCTGCTCGACCTGAAGCCCCAGTTCGCCACGATCCGCGACGAGGTGGAGCGCACGATCTCGCGCGTCGTCGCCTCGCAGCTGTTCATCCTCGGAAGCGAGGTCGCGGACCTCGAGCGGGAGATCGCCGCGATGACCGGGAGCGCACACGCGATCGGCTGCGCGTCCGGCACCGATGCCCTCGTGCTCTCGCTCCACGCGCTCGGGCTCGGCCCCGGCGACGAGGTCGTCACGACCCCGTTCACGTTCTTCGCCACGGCCTCGTGCGCCGTGCGCCACGGTGCCAAGCCGGTCTTCGTCGACATCGACCCGCGCACGTTCAACATCGATCCCGCGAAGATCGAGGCCGCCATCACGCCGCGGACGAAGGCGATCATTCCGGTTCATCTGTTCGGCCAGTGCGCCGACATGGACCCGATCCTCGCGATCGCGCGGAAGCGCGGGATCGCGGTGATCGAGGACGCCTGCCAGGCGATAGGCGCCTCGTACGCGTCGAGGACGCTCGGCGGCGTGCGCCGCGCAGGGGCGATGGGAACGACGGGCACGCTCTCGTTCTTTCCCTCGAAGAACCTGGGCGCGTTCGGCGACGGCGGGATGATCACGACGAGCGACGACGGCATCGCGGCGCGGCTCCGCGTGCTGCGGGTCCATGGCGAGCGCGAGCGGTACAAGCACGAGGCGGTCGGATGGAACAGCCGCCTCGACGCTCTCCAGGCGGCGGTCCTGCGGGTCAAGCTCCCGCACCTCGACGCTTGGTCCGACGGGCGCGTCGCGAACGCGGACCGGTACGACCGTTTGTTCCGTGAGGGCGGTCTCGTCGATTCCGAGCGGGTGACGCTTCCGTTCCGGGCGCAGCCGAAGGGTCACATCTTCAACCAGTACACGATCCGCGTCCGCCGCCGCGACGAGCTCGGCGAGCACCTGAAGGCCCGCGGCATCGGCTGGGGGATCTACTACCCGATCCCCCTCCACCTCCAGGAGTGCTTCGCCGGCCTCGGGTACACGCCCGGATCGTTGCCGGAAGCGGAGCGGGCCTCGCGTGAGGTGCTGTCGCTGCCGGTCTATCCGGAGCTGAGCGAGACGCAGATCGCCGAAGTCGTCCAAGCGATCGCCGACTTCTTCTGATCAGTCGAAGATGTCGCCCTTTCGAAACAGCGGGTAGAAGGGATAGGCGGCGAGGCGCTCGGTCCCGCCCTGTTCTCGATCGACGAGGCAGATCACGGCGACGACCGTGTGCCCCTCCTCCTCGGCCGCCTCGATCGCCTTCAAGGTCGACCCCGCGGTCGTGACGACGTCGTCGACAACGATGACGCGACTGCGCTCGGGGAGGTTCCCCTCGATCCGCCGCCCCGTACCGTGCTCCTTGGCCTCCTTCCGGACGATGAACGCCCGGAGCGCCGGCCCCTCGGCGTGCGACAGCGCGGCGACGGGGCAGACGATCGGGTCCGCGCCCAGGGTCAGCCCCCCGATGGCGTCGGCCTTGATCCCCCGCTCGCGGATGAGGGCCAGGATCTGCCGCGCCGTCAGCCAGGCCCCGTCCGGCCGGAGGGTCGTCCGCTTGGAATCGAAGTAAAACGTGCTCTTCTTCCCCGAGGCCAGCGTGAAGTCCCCGAACATCAGGGACTCCGACTTAAGCAGTTTCCGCAGTTGTTCGCGTTCGTTCTCCATCGACGATCCCTTCTCCGGTGGGAAAACTCGGAAAATCCAGACAGCCCACTTGACTCGACTGCGCCATTCTCCATATTCTTGCCCAGGGTTCCTGAGGTCCGCCCAGGGAAGCGGCGGATGGTCCGAAATTCCGTCGGTGGAGGTAAAGCGCTCATGAGAAAGATTTTGGGTCTGCTGCTCGTCGGGCTCCTCCTCGCACCTGCGCCCGCGTGGGCCAGCGCGACCGGCACGTTGGCCGGACGCATCTTCTCACGCGAAGGTTCCCCGAAGGTCACCGGGGTCCTGCTCGCCGGGCCGGCGCTGGGAACCGAGGTCGCATCGGTCCCGGTATTGGGCGACGGAACTTTCGAAGCCGACCGCGTCCCAGCAGGCCCGGTCTCGGTGGCCCTCCAGACCGACGACGGGATCTACGCCATCGCCACCCCCATCTCGATCGCACCGGGAACGACCCGGACGGTGAGCCTGGCGCTCAAGGGCCGCCAGGGAACCCCCACCCCGTCGCCGGCACCCGCGCCGGCTCCGGAAGAGAAGAAAGAGAAGAAGAAGTCCGGCGGGTTCTGGAGCAATCCGCTCTACGCCTCGCTCGTGATCATCGGCGGAGCGATCGTCGTCGGCGTGCTGATCGACCAGGCGACCAAGAACAACAACAATGCCCCGGCCTCGCCGTCCGGGGCGAACGACTGAGGTCGACATGCCCCCCATGACGACACTCGCGCGCCGCGTCGTAGCCGTCGCCTCGATCCTCGCTTTTCACGTCCCGTTCGCGGCCGCGCTCGCGGCACCCGCGACCGCGACCCTGACGGGAACCGTGTACGCCGGCGACGTCAAGACGCCTCTCGCGGGTGCCACGGTCGTGGTCACCGGCGCCGCGGGCAAGATCCTCGCTTCGGAGCCGACGGGAGCCGACGGTTCGTTCACGGTCGACGCGATCCCGGCCGGAAGCTGCCACGTCACTTTGCAAACCGCGGATGGCCGCTTCCCTGTCGCCACGCCCGTCTCGCTGGCGCCCGGCCAGACGCGCAGCGTGCACGTCGCCCTCAAGGGGCGCTCCGACCAGGACGAGAAAAACAAGAAGAAGGGGGCCGCAGCGACGGGAGAGGGCCGCGGCACCGGCGCCATGATCGCCGTGCTGATCGGTGTCGTCGCCGCCGGCGCCGCTGCCATCAGTTACGGCAACGACCACAACCAGCAACCCGCCACCAGCCCGTCGACCCCGAACTAGAAGGTCCCGGACCGCGCCACTGATGACCCCGGGCGAAAGCCTCCCCCTCGAGCGGAACGTCCCGCACGTACGGGATTACCTCCGCGTCCTCGGGGAGCGCAAGCCGGTCGTCATTACGTGTTTCGGTCTCGTAGTTGCGGCGACGGCGCTCTTCACCTTCCTCGAGCATCCGCTCTACCGGGCGACCGCGACGATCCAGATCGAGCGCAACGCACCGGAGGCGCTCAACTTTGGCCAGCTTACGGGGTCGGACTATTACGAATACCAGGATTTCTACCAGACGCAGTACAAGGTGCTTCAGAGCCGGACCGTCCTGAGAATCGCCGCCCAAAAGCTCGACCTGCCGAACCGCCCCACGTACGCCCAGCGCAAAGGAACACCGATCGGGCGCTTGATTGCCTGGGGTGCGAACCTGTTCTCGGGCGGTGCGGGCGCAACTGGGCCGCCGGACACTTGGCTCGCCCCCACCAATTTCATGGCCCAGCGCCTTACGGTCGAGCCGGTGCGCAATAGCAAGCTCGTGCGGCTCACGTTCGAAGACCGCGATCGGCAATTGTCCGCCGACGCTGCGAATGCGGTTGCCGATGCCTACGAAACGTTCAACACCACGACCCGTTACACGACTTCGGACCAAGCCCGCGAATTCCTGACTGACCAGGTCGGGCGGCTTCAGTCAGAAATCGCCAAAGAGGAACAGGAGCTCCAAGACGAGGGCAAGCAGAAGGAGATCCTCTCGCTCTCCGACTCTACACAGAACATCGCGGAGAAGGCTCTGGGCGACATGAACGCCAGGTACATTGAGGCGCGCGGACGCCTCGCTGTGGCACAGGCCCGCTACGAGGCGGTCGCCAACGGCGATCCGGACTCCCTCCCCGAGGTGCTCCAGAGCCAGTTGATCACCGACCTCAAGATGCAGTACGCGGACATCGAGCGCCGCTACAACCAGGCCGCAGAACGGTTCAAGGCGGACTGGCCCCCCCTCCAACAGATGCAGGAGGAGCTCGACGGCGCGGCGAATCGCCTCGAGGTCGAAACTGACACGATCGCCCGCCAGGTCCGATCGGTCGCCAAGGCCGAGTACGCGAAAGTGCGCGACGAGGTCGAGAACCTCGGCCGCCAGGTCGACGCGCAGAAGATCGAGGTGCAGCGCGTCGCCGGCAACGCGATCGGGTACGCCGGCCTCAAAGCCGACATCGAGACGAAGCGGAAGATTCTTAACGACCTTCTCACACGGCAGAGTGAGACCGACACCACGAGCCGGCTGAAGGGCGGCCCGGCGAGCAACATGCGGATCGTCGACCGCGCCGAGATCCCCCGCGCCCCCTTCAAGCCGAACAAGCCGCTCAACCTCGCGCTGTCGGTGCTCTTCGGGCTCCTGCTCGGCGCCGGTGCCGCGCTCCTGCTCAACTACGCCGACAACACGGTCAAGACCGAGCAGGACATCCAGCGGCATGCCGGCGTTCCCGCGCTCGGCTTCATCCCGCTCTACCAGACGCTGCACGTCGTCGGCGAGGGCGAGAAGAAGACGTCGGGAAGCCAGTACGCCGCCGACGTCGCGTGTCACACCGACTCCCGATCGTCGTTCGCAGAGGCGTTCAAGAGCCTGCGCACGGCGTTCCTGCTCGCCTCGCCCGAGCGCGCCCCTCGCCACGTCGTCGTGACCTCGTGCGAGCCGCTCGACGGCAAGTCGACCGTGATCACGAACCTCGCCATCGCGCTCACGCAGATCGGGCGCCGGGTGGTGATCGTCGACGCCGACCTGCGGCGCCCGCGCGTCCACAAGGTTTTCGGGATCACGAACGAGATCGGGCTGTCGAGCTTCCTGTCCGGAAACGCGCCGGTCGAGGAGGTCGTGCGCGACTCGGGCGTGCCCAACCTCCAGGTCGTCACGAGCGGGCCGGTCCCGCCCAATCCGTCCGAGCTGCTCGCCTCGAAGGCCCTCGAGGCGTTCATGGAGAGCCTCGAGACGGTGGGACCGTTCGATCACGTCTTCTTCGACTCGCCTCCCCTCCTCCAGATGGCCGACGCCGTGCTGCTCGCCACGTGCATGGACGCGACCATCCTCGTGGCGCGCGAGGGGCGCACGATCCACCAGTCACTCTCCTCGGGCGTGAAGCGGCTGCGGCAGTCGCGGGCTCGAATTCTCGGCGCGGTGCTGAACGCGGTCGTCGAGCGGTTCGGGAATTACTACTACTACCGCTACCACCGGGACGAGCCCGGGGAGTCGAAGCCCCGCTCGTCCGAGTCCCGCGCCCGCCGCCGCCACCGTACGCGGGCGTGACGCACGGCCTGCTGCTCCGCCTCCTCCGGCTCGGCGTCCTGGCGCTCCTCGTCGCGGCACCGCTGCCGTTCGGATCGGTCCAGCCGGGCTCCGTCTTCCTCCTCGAGCTCGGAGCGCTCGCGCTCGGCCTCGGCGCGCTGTGGATCGTGTCGAGGGACCCGGAGCGGGCCGCTAGCGTGCCCCGCGCCGCCCTGGCGATCTGCCTGATGCTGCTCGGATGGGGACTCATCCAGCTGGTCCCGATCCCCCCGTCCTTCGCGGCGCGGTGGAACCCGTCGGCCGGCCTGCTGCGCCCGCTCCTGCCCTATCTCGGCCTGCCGCATCCCCCCGCGGTGGCCTGGAGCGTCGCTCCGCCGGAAACCACCGACGCGATCCTCAGGGTGGCCGCGTACGTGCTGATCGGGCTGACGGCGGCCGTGGCCTTCGAGACGGGCGCGTCCCGGCGTCGGCTCGGCGCCGTCCTCGTGGGGAGCGCCGTCTTCCAGTCCGTCTACGGCTCCGGCGAGTACCTCTCCGGGCGGCAGCACATCTTCGCGTTCGCGAAGAAGTACTACCTCGACAGCGCGACCGGGACGTTCATCAACCGCAATCATTTCGCGACGTTCCTCGCGATGGCGCTTCCGGTGGCGCTCGTGCTGGCGATCTCGTCGCCGCGGGAGGGACGCGGCCGCCGCGTCCGCTCGTGGCGCGAGCGAGCGGTCGACGCGTCCGGTAGCGACATCCTGCGCGTCCTCGCGGTCGTCGCCTCCGCCCTGATCTGGATGGGCCTCCTGCTCTCACACTCCCGAGGCGGCCTCCTCGCGGCGATCGCGGGGACGGCGGTCGTGCTCGTCCGGTATCGGGGCTCGCGGGCCGCGCGCTGGACCGGAGCGCTCGGCGTCGTGGTGCTCGGCATCCTCCTGACCCTCGAGATGTCGCAGGCGCCGGGCGAGCGGTTCCTGACGGTCCGGGACGAGATCTTCGGTCGCACCGGCCGCCCCGCGGTCTGGCGCGACGCGCTGGGTCTCGTTTCCGCCCGGCCCTTGCTCGGCTACGGCTACGGGACGTTCGAGAGCGCGTTTCCCTCGGTCCAGTCCGGCGAGATCGACCTCCGGTTCGATCACGCGCACAACGATTGGCTCGAGTGGGCGACCGAGGGAGGGCTCCCGCTCCTGGCGGCGGCGGTCGCGCTCTACGCTCTCGCCCTCCGCGGCACGGCTCGCTCCTTGTCCCCGGGATTCTCGGCCGCGTTCGCGATCGCGTCGCGTGGCGCCCTGATCGCGCTCGGCCTCCACGCCATGTGGGACTTCTCGCTCCGCATCCCGGCGGTGGCCGTGACCTGTGCCGTGCTCATGGGGATCGCGCTCGCCCGCACCGAGCCCGCGCGCTCCGCCTCGCTCGGCCCGTCGAAGGTTCCCGACCTCGCGGAGGCGAGCGCAACCGGCGTCCAGCCGTAGGATGGTCTCGCATGGCGACCCGAACCCTGCTCGTGCCGGCCGTGGCCCTCGCCGGGGCGGCGCTCGCCCTCGCGGCCGCCGGGGCCGCCGTCGCCTCGTACCGCGCCTCGCGGCACCCCGACCGAACCTGGGATGACCCTGAGGCGCACCTAGCGCTCGGACCGAAGGGGTCGGCGCTCGAGCAGGCGATCGAGGATCGGCTGAACCGAGCGCTCGCGGCTCTCGACGCGCCGGGCGGACGCGGTGGGGGCCTCGCCGCCTATCAGGAGCACCTCGCCGCGGCCCGGGGGATGCTGCGCCGGGCGATCCTGGCCGACCTCGAGGACTCTCGCGCGATCCAGCGGCTCGCGGCAGTGACCTGGGAGCTCGACGCTCTGGACGGCCGGACGGACGAGCAGGGCATCGCGAGCCTGGCCGCGATCGCCGGCGAGCGTGCCGCCCGTGTCCCGCTGGTCCAGATCGAGCTGGGCGAGCTCCTCTACAAGATGGGGCGCGCGGACGAGGCCCGCGCGTTCATGGCCCGGGCGGTGAGGCTTTCGTCCTCGTCGACGGGCCGCGTCGTGGCCTCGATGCGGACGGCTGGGGAGGACGCTTCCGAGATCCTGCGCGCCCTTCCGGAAATCCCGGCCGTGCTGCGAGCGCTCGCTCCGGTGTTTGCCTCCGAAGGGCGCGGCGCCGAGCTGATCGGGGCCTTCGACGAGCGCCTCGGTTCCGATCCCGCAGCGCTGATCCCGCCCTTCGCCGACCTCGCGCTGCGAAACGGGTCCCCGGAGCGCGTCACCGAGCGGCTCACGCGGCTCGGCGCGCTCGCCGACCCCCAGGCCGAGGCCGAGCGCCAGCTCGCCCTCGGCCGCGCGGCCTCGGCGGCCGGGGACCCGGGGACGGCCTACCGGTCCGGTCAGAACGCCCTGCGGCTCTGGCCCGCGGACCCGCGGTTTTGCGAGTTCGCGGCGACCGCGGCGCTCGAGTCCGGAAAGCCGGGCGAGGCCGAGGCAACCTTGCGCGACGGGCTCGCACGGCTCGCCGCCGTGGATGGGACCGAGGCGTGGCGAGGACGTCTCTACCGCTACCTCGGGGAGACGTACGACCGCATGGGCCGCGGCGACGAGGCGGTCGTCGCCTACCGCCGCGCGCTTGAGCAGGACCCGCAGGAGCCCGTGGCCCGCGAGAGGCTCGCGCAGATCGAGTCGCTCATCGGCGCCCCGCAAGCGCGGCAGCCGTGAGCGCCGCTTCCGGCGCGATGCGCCACGTCGTCATCACCGGCGGCTCCGGCTTCGTCGGGCGCCACCTCGTCCCGCACCTGCTGCGGCAGGGCGTCGCACGCGTCACCGTTCTCGACCGCGTGCCGTTCGCCGACCCGCCGCCCGGCGTCGGCTCGGTGGCGGCCGACCTCACCGACGGCATCGCGTGGACGCCCGGCGAGCCGGTCGACCTCGCGTTCCACCTCGCTGCCGCCTGCCGCGAGCCCGGATTCACGACGGCGGAGTACACCCGCGACAACGTCCTCGGAACCGTCCGGTTCGCGGAGTGGGCCGCCCGTGCCGACGTGCGCAACGTCGTCTACACGAGCACGATGATGGTGTACGGGGCGCGGGACGAGCGCGTGACCGAGTTCGGCGAGACGCGGCCCGACACCGACTACGGCCGAACGAAGCTCGAGGCGGAGCGGATCCTCGAGGCGTGGCATGCGCGCGAGCCCGGCCGCCGGCTGCGCATCGTCCGCGCGGCGGTGATCTTCGGCCCCGGAGAGCGGAACAACTTCTCGCGGATGCACGCGGCGCTCAAGCGTCGCGCGTTCGCGTTCGTGGGCCGCGATTCCACGGTGAAGAGCTGCCTGTACGTCAAGGATTTCGTCCGCGTGCTCGCCCTGCTCGCTCTCGACGGCGGCGCGCACCGCCTCTACAACGCCGCTTACGTGGACGCGACGACGATCCGTGACGTGTGCGACGCGATGTGCCGCGTGTACGGGTGGCGGCGCGCCGTCCCGACGATCCCGTACGGGCTCGCCCGCTCCGCGGCGCTCCCGTTCGAGTGGCTCGAGGCCGCCGGCGTGGTGCGCACCGGGATCCACCGGCGCCGCGTGGAGAAGCTGTACCGCTCCACGCACATCGCCGCCGACCGGCTGGCGGCGCTCCCCTTCCGGCCGGAGTTCGATCTGACCGCGGCCATCCAAGACTGGAGGAAGGACTGCGGCGGGGGCCCGCTTCAGTAGGACGCGCGGGCAGCGAGGCGCAGGGCCGCATCGAGCTCGCGCGCGAGCGCGTCCCGGTCGAAACGCTCCTCCGCGTGACGCCGCCCGGCGCGCCCCATCGCCGCGAGCGCGCCGTCCGCCTTGACGTCCCGCAGGCCCACGATCGCGTCAGCGAGCGCACCGGCGTCCTCGGGAGGCACGAAGACGCCCGCTCCCGCCTCCTCGACGATCGCACGGGCCTCGCCGTCCACCCCGCAGATCATCGGCCGTGCGAGCCCCATGCAGACGAAGATCTTCGAGGGGAGGACCCGGCGGAAGTACGGGGCATCCTTGAGGAGCACCATCACGACGTCGCACAGAGCGTGGTAGGCGGGCATCTCGGGGCGAGGGCGCTCTCCGAGGAACCGCACGTTGCCGAGGCCGCGGGCCTTCGCCTCCCGCTCGAGGGCGGCGCGCTCGGCCCCCTCGCCGACGACGACGATCGCGATGTCGTCGTGCGCCCGGAGAAGGCCCGCCGCGTCGAGGATCGTCTCGAGGCCGTGATTGATGCCCACCGTGCCGAGGTACCCCGCGACGAATTTCCCTTCGAGGCCGTGCGCCGCGGCGAGCTCGGCGGGGTAGCCGACGGGCCGGTACTCCCGGAGGTCCACGCCGTTCGTGACGACCGTGATCCGTCCGGCCTCGACCCCCCGCTCGGCGTAGTACTCGCGGAAGCCGCGCGTGACGACGACGAGGCGTGCGGCCCGCGTGTACAGGAACCGCTCGAGGGCTCCCAACCCGCGGATCGCGGCCCCGCTGCGAACGGCGCCGACCGCCACCATGTTCTCGGGCCACAGGTCCCGGACCTCGAACACGAACGGGCATCCCTTGACCGCCGCGATCGCCCACCCGGCGAGCGCCTGGAACAGCGGCGGCGAGGTGCCGACCACCACGTCGACCGGTCCGACGCCCGTCCCCGCGAGCATCTGGGCGGCCATCAGCGTCAGCTGCGACTTGAGCCGGTTGACGGTGCTGGTGTTGGGGGCGATCCACGAGAGCGCCCGCACGATCCGCACGCCGTCCCGCATCTCCGTCTGGACCGGCCGGCGCCGATAGCCGCCGAATACCCGTCCGAGCGGATGGCTCGGAAGGCCGGTGAGGATGGTGACCTCATGCCCCGCGGCGGCGAGCCGCACCGCGTTTTCGAACACGCGCGATGCCGGTGCCGCGACCTCGGGCGGACAGAAGTACGAGACGAACAGGATCCTCAGTCCGGCCGGTGATTGGGGAGGCATCCGCCCTCTACGCGCGTCGCGAGGCGGCGGCAGTCTACGCCGCGCGATTCCGGGTGTCGATGCGCCCGGCGCGCCTTGTCGGCCGTGGCCCCTCGTCTTAGAATCCGGGCGATGCGACGCCAGCTCTCCCGCGTGCCGCCTCCCCCGGCTGCCACGTTGGGCCTCTCGAAGATCCCCCCGCGTGGCCGCCCAGAGCGCTGACGCGTCCTCCGCAGCACGGCGCGATCCCTGATGTGCGGGATCGTCGGCGTGGCCTCCGGGCTCCCGGTCTCGGACCGGGCATGGCTGCCGAAGGGGCGGGACGCGATGGCGCATCGCGGCCCCGACGACGTCGGAGAGTGGTGGTCGCCCGACGGGTGCGTCGGTCTCGCTCACCGGCGGCTCGCGATCGTCGATCTGTCGGCGGCGGGGCACCAGCCGATGCAGGACCTCTCGGGGTCGGTCACGATCACGTTCAACGGAGAGATCTACAACTTCCAGGATCTGCGCGACGAGCTCGCCGCCCGGGGGCACCGGTTCCGGTCGACCAGCGACACGGAGGTGATCCTCGCGGCTTACCGCGAGTGGGGGACCGACTGTCTCGCACGGCTCAACGGAGCGTTCGCCTTCGCGATTCACGACGCCCCGGGCCGGCGGGTGCTCCTCGCCCGCGACCGCGCCGGCGAGAAGCCCCTCTTCTACACCCTCGCCGGGGGTGCCCTGCGCTTCGCCTCGGAGCTCAAGGCGCTCCTCGCCGATCCCGCCCTCCCCCGCCGGATCGATCCCACCGGCCTCGATTGCTATCTCGCCGTCGGCTACGTTCCCGGAGCGCGGTGCATGCTCGAGGGCTTCCGCAAGCTCCCTCCCGCGCACGCGCTCTCGTACGACCTTTCGGATGGGAGCGTCCGCATCTGGCGGTACTGGGACATCCCGTCGCTCGACCCGGATGCGCCGGAGGCCGCCGAGCCCGAGCCCGCGCTCGTCGACCGGTTCGAGTCCCTGCTCGCGGACGCGGTCCGGCGCCAGATGGTGGCGGACGTCCCGGTCGGCGTCCTGCTCTCCGGCGGGGTCGACTCGAGCCTCGTCACGGCGATGGCCGTGCGCACCGCCTCGACCGTCCGCACGTTCACCGTGCGGTTTCCCGGCCACCGCCTCTACGACGAGACCGAGCACGCGCGCCTGATCGCCCGGCACTTCGGGACGGAGCACCTCGAGCTGGACGCCGCGGAGGCGAGCGTCGACATCCTTCCCCGCCTCGCCCGCCAGTTCGACGAGCCGATGGTGGACTCCTCGATGATCCCGACCTACCTCGTCAGCCGGCTGATCCGCGAGCACTGCACCGTCGCCCTGGGCGGAGACGGCGGGGACGAGCTGTTCGGGGGCTACCCGCTCTACAGCCGGCTCCTGTGGACCGCGCGGCTCGCGAACAGGATCCCGCGCGTGCTGCGCAGGCCCGTCGCCCGGTCGGCCACGGCCTTTCTTCCGGTCGGCTTCAAGGGGCGCGTCTGGCTGCAGGTCTTCGCGACGGATTTCCGCCGCTCGATTCCGGTGGTCGCCGGGCACTTTGACCGGCCGACGCGACGCCGTCTGCTCGCCGCGCGCGGCCTCTGGCCGCTGAGATCGGAGGGGATCCGCGCCGAGACCATGCCGCGGGTCCCCGACCTGCTCCAGCGCGCGACCCGGATGGATTTCGAGACCTACCTTCCCGAGGACATCCTGGTCAAGGTCGACAGGGCGAGCATGCTCAACTCGCTCGAGGTGCGCGCGCCGCTGCTCGATCATCGCATCGTCGAGTTCGCGTTCGGCCGCGTCCCGTCCCGCCTGAAGACGACCCCGGACGCGCGGAAGATCCTCCTGCGGCGGCTCGCGGCGCGGCTGTTCCCGCCGACCTTCGACCAGCGGCGCAAGCAGGGCTTCTCGATCCCGCTGTCGAGCTGGCTGCGGAACGGCCCGTGGCGCGAGATGTTCGGCGACGTGCTGCTCTCCTCGTCGAACGGCCTTTTCGACCGCGAGGTCGTGCAGGGGCTGATCGAGGGCATCTCGAGGGGCCACGCCAACGGGGAGCGCCTGTTCGGGCTCGTGATGTTCGATCTGTGGCGGCGCGAGTACGGGGTCTCGATCTAGACGTCCCCGTGCTTCGGCGCCGGCGCACCGTGCTATCTTCGCGGCCGCGCCGGCGGCCGCCTTTCGCAGCGTGCGCGAGGTGAGGACAACGTGACGGACCGATCTCCCGACGGATCGGCACTCGTCGGCGCGCGCTCGCGCCGGCTTTCCCTTCCGCGCGTCGCCACGCCGCACCTCGCCTGGAACATCGTCCGCTGGGGCGTCTCGCAGGGGGCGACGTTCGCGGTCAACATCGCCAGCGCACGAGCACTTGGCCGCGAAACGTTCGGGGCGTTCGGGATCCTGCAGACCTCGCTCCAGACCTTCACGCAGGTCGCGAGCTTTTCCACCGCGAGCACGGCGACCAAGTACGTCGCGGAGTTCCGCGCGACCGACCCCCGCCGCGCCGGCCGGATCGCCCGCTTGTGCCAGGCGCTGGTCTCGGCATCCGGTCTCGTCGTCGCGGCCGGCGTCATCGCGCTGTCGGGACCGATCGCGGCGCGCGCGCTCGGCGTGCCGGGCCTGCAGGCTCACGTCGCGGTCCTCGGCATCGCCGCCTTCTTCACGGTGGCCGGGCTGTTTCACGGCGGCGTCCTGGCGGGGCTGAACCGGTTCGACCGCCTGGCGGCGGTCAGCCTTGTCGCCGCCCCCGCGTTCGTCGTCGCCGGAGCGGCATCCGCGTTCCGCTTCGGGCTCCCGGGCGCGGTCGGAGCTCTCGCGGGAAACGCGGTGCTCGTGTGGTGGCTGACCCGCTCGGCCGCCGTGCGGGAGCTCGATCGCCTCGGGATGCGCGCAGGGCTTTCGGAAAGCCTCGAGGAGCGGGGGATCATCTCCCACTTCGCGCTGCCCGGAGCGCTGACGGGCCTGACCGCGATGCCCGCGATCTGGATCGCGAGCGCGGTGCTCGTGCGGCAGCCGCACGGCCTCGGGGAGATGGCGCTGTTCGCCGCGGCGAGCAATTTCCGGTCGATCGTGCTGTTCATCCCGGGGGTGCTCTCGGGGACCGCGATCCCCGCGCTCAACGACGCGAAGGGCCGCGGGGACGTCGCCGCGTTCCGCGGGATCTTCCGCTCGACGCTCGGTGTCACGGTCGGCGTCACCGGGGCCAGCGCCCTCGCGATCTCGCTCGGCGCGCCGCTGCTCCTGCCGATCTACGGCGCCGACTTCGGGAAAGGCGCGTTGGCGCTCGCCATCCTCATGGGCTCGACGGTGCTCGACGGAGCCTCCGGAATCATGATGGGCGCCTTCCAGTCGACCGCGCGCATGTGGACGTTCCTCTTCGCGGTCGTCCTGCCGCGCGACCTGACCCTGGTCACCGCGGCTGCGCTGTTGGCACCGGCCTGGGGAGCGGCGGGCTTGGCCGCCGCCTATGCGACCTCCTCGGGGGTGGCGGTGACCGCGCTGGCCCTCCTCACCGCACGGAGCGGAGTCCTCCGGGGCCGCTCCGGTGGCGGGCCCTCCGCGCCGAAGCCGCGAGGCTAGCGATGGAGCCGACGGGCCCCGTGGCACCGGAGACGCTCTCCGACGGAAGGAAGACGAGCCCGGAGTACTGGAACGAGGTTCACAGAACGCCGCTCCGGGAGGGACTGCCCTCTCGCCTGCTCGTTCCCACTCGCAACACGATCCGGCTTCTCCGCCCGCACGTGTCCGGCGGATCGCGCGTCCTCGAGATCGGATTCGCGCCGGGAAAGATCCTCCTCTGGCTGGCCGCGAGGGGGGGGGCCGCCGTCTCGGGGCTCGATTACTCGGCGCCGGGAGTGGACGCGGCCGGCCGCCTGTTCGCCTCGTGCGGCGTCCGCGCCGACGTGCGGTGCGAGGATCTTTTCGCGACCACGTTCCCCGAGGGCGCGTTCGATCTCGTCTACAGCCTCGGCGTCGTCGAGCATTTCGCCGATCCGCGCGATGCGATCCGGCGTCACGTGCGCCTGGCGCGCCCGGGAGGCACGGCGATCGTGGCGATCCCGAACTACGGCGGCGCGTACGGGCGCCTCCAGCGGGCGCTCGACCCCCAGAACCTCGCGCTGCACAATCTGGAGATCATGTCGGGGCGCGCGCTGCTCGCCGCGGCCCCGGACGATCTCCTCTCCGGCGCGCGCGCGTATCCGTTCGGCCGCGCGCATGCGGCGCTCGTGTCGGTCGGCAAGCGGATGCCCGCCCTCGTCGCCAAGGGAATCGCCTGGACCGCCAACGGTCTCGGCCTCCTCCAGCCCGCCGACTGGCCCCCGCTGTGCCCGATGCTCGTGCTGGAGATGCGCCGCCGGTGACGAAAGCCGGACCGGACGTGAGCGTGCCGCCCGACGCCGGCACGGCGGACGTCCCGGAGGCGGCGTCCCCGCGGCCGATCCTGCGGGCCCTGTTCTGCGTGCAATCGCTCGAGGGCGGGGGCGCGGAGCGGCAGATCGCGTACCTCGCGAACGCGCTCGCGCGCCGGCGCTGGGACGTGCACTTGGCCGTGCTGCGGTTCGGGCCCAACTGGACCCGCATCGACCGGGAGCGCATCCGGCTCCATCGCCTCGAAGCACTCGGGAACTACGACCCCCGGCTGCTGCGCGGCATCTGGCGCGTCGCGCGATCGGTCCGGCCGAGCGTGGTCCTGACGTGGCTGCCGCAGATGGACACGCTCGGGGGCTGCTGCGCCAACCTGCTCGGCCTTCCCTGGATCCTGTGCGAGCGGACCTCCGGCCGCGCTTACGGGCGCGGGCTGCGCGAGCTCGTGCGGCGCCAGATTGCGCGGGGCGCATCGGCGGTGGTCGCGAACTCCGAGGGCGGGGCCGCCTACTGGCGCCCCGGTCGGCCGGGACGCCCGGTGCTCGTCGTTCCGAACATCGTGCCCGTCGCCGAGATCGAGGCCTCGGCCGCCGCGGCGCCCGGGACGCTGCGCCCCGCCGGGGGCCCGGGCGTGATCGTCTGCGTCGGCCGACTGGTCGAGGTGCGGAACCACGCGACCGTGATCGAGGCGCTCTCCCGGGTCCGGCGAGAGACCGCGGCGCGGCTGGAGGTCCTCGGCAAGGGACCCGAGGCCGGCAGGCTCCGATCGCTCGCCGCGCGTCTCCGGCTCGGCGACGCGGTCTCGTTCCTCGGATTCGTGGACGACGTCTACCCCCGCATGCGCCGGGCGGACGCGTTCGTCTCGGTCAGCGCGCTCGAGGGACATCCCAACGCCACGATCGAGGCAGCCGTCGCCGGCTGTCCGCTCGTGCTCTCCGACATCCCCGAGCACCGCGCCCTCTTCTCGGACGACGAAGCGCTGTTCGTCCCCCCGCGCGATCCCGACGGCCTCGCCGAGGCGCTCCTCGCGACGCTCGGCGATCCCGACGGGGCGCGCGCGCGCGCCGAGGCGGCCAGGCTTCGGGTTCGCGCCGCCGCCGAGGCCGACGTGGCGGAGATCTACGACCAGTTGATGCGCGGACTCGCGAATCGCGCGCCGCGGTAGACTGCCCCCCGGAGGACGCGTGCAACGACCGAGCCCGTGGCTGGTGATCGTCGTGCTGATCGGCGCGATCGTGCTCGCCGTGATCGCCGGGTCCGTCAGCCCCGATCTGCGGTGGCCGCTGGTGCAATCGGGGCTCGCCGTCGTCATCCTCGGGGCGTACCTCGCGCTCCGCTACAGCCGGCCGCGCGACACGGTCGATTACTTCGATATCGGGACCCTGTTCGTCGGGATCGCGTTCCTCTACACGTTCATCCCGCTGGCGAACTTCGTCCGCCTCGACGGCATCTACTCGCACGAAGGGGACTCCCGGATGAGCTCGCTGCAACCGGGACCGGACCTGGTGTCGCGTGTGGGCTGGCACTACCTGCTGTTCATGACGGCCTTCGCGGCCGCCTACCTGTTCTCGCAGCGCCGCTTCGACGACTCGAAATCGCCTCAGCCGAGCCCGCCGCGCGGCGACTTCCTGTTCTGGATGCTCGCGCTCTACGGGGCGTGCCAGATCGCGGTGGTGACGATCCGCGCGCGGTACGGCCTCGTCGCCGACTCCTACCTCGAGTCCTACCGCGTGTTCCGCGACGTTCCCGTCTTCCTCCAGCAAAGCGTCGCCTGGATCACCGGGTTCTGCCGCATCGTCGAGATTGGCATCCTCGGCTACTTCTTCTCCCGGTACGAGCGGTACCGCGTGGCCGCGTGGGCCTGGCTCGGCGTGATCGCAATGGCCACGTTCCTGCGCCTCCACGCCCGGACCGACCTGATGATCTGCGTGGGCAGCTCGGTGTTCCTGTATCACGTCTTCGTGAAGCGGGTCAGCCCGGCGCGGCTCGCGGCCGTCGGGCTCGTGGCGATCATGATGTTCCAGGCGCTGGGCGTCCTGCGCGCGCTCGGCGGGAACATGGAGGATCTAGGAACGCAGGAGCTGGTGAGCCAGGGCTCGGAGTTCGAGAGCGTTTTCGGAAACTCCATTCACGTGCTCACCATCCGCGACAGCGGCCAGATGCTCCTGCCGCGGCTGACCTGGTATCTGAACGAGGCGGCGATCCTCATCCCGCAACAGATCCTGCCGTTCGAGAAGATCGACCCGTCGATGTGGTACGTGCGCACCTTCTTCCCGCGGTACGAGGCGCTCGGCGGCGGCTACGCTTGGGGCGCGATCGCGCAGAGCATCGTCGGGTTCGGGATCGCCGAGGCCGCGGCGCGAGGCGCCGTCCTCGCCCTCGTGCTCGCGGCGGTCAACCGCTTCCTGCGCCGCAGGTGGGATCGATTCGAGTTCGTGATCGTCTACGCCTGGCTGATGGGAACCGTCTACCTATCCATGCGGAACGTCACGTTCTTCTTCGTCCACGGGGCGTGCTACTTCGTCGCGCCCTGGCTGTTCGCGTGCTATGCGATCCAGCGCGGCGCACCCCGGCTCGAGCCGCACGCGCTCGATCCGGGCACGGCGCCGGAGATCGCCGAGGCCGTCCGGCGGCGCTCGCGGGCTACCAGCTAGTCAACGCTTCCACCGTGCCCTCGACCGTCGCCGTCGCGGGGAAGCGCATCGCCCGCGCCGCGGAGGCGGACGAGAGCACGCGGGCGCGAGCGCGATCGCCGATCACGCGTCGCAGCGCCGCCGCGAGGGCCACGGGGCTCGTCGGCGGATACAGCTCGGCCGCGTCCCCTGCGATCTCCGGCATCGGCGCGCGATCGGAGCAGACGATCGGCCGGCCGGCCGCGAGGTATTCCAGCAGGACGTTCGGGCAGCACTCGCAGGTCGAGGCGAACAGGAGGACCTCCGCGCGCGCCATCAGGCGAGGCAGGTCGGACGGCGGAACCGGACCGAGCACGCGAACGGCCTCGCCGGCGGCGGCCGCGGCCCGAACGGTCTGCCGCCCGTACGGCCCGCGCACCGGGCCCGCGAGGACGAGCCGCGCCCGCTCGTCCCCCGATTCCCGCTTGTAGTGGAGGAACCCCTCGATCGTCTCGATCTGCCGCTTGTACGGATCGGTCGGGGAGACGTAGAGCACCATCCGCTCCGCCTCCGTCCGCTGCGTCCGGTCGGCGGCCTCCCCCGCCGCCGGCGCCGGGTGGTAGACGAGCCGGTGGTCCCGGATCGGGACCCGGCCGGTCAGTACGTCCCGCGAGTGCTCCGAGGTGAAGATCACCCGGTCGGCCGACGCGAGCGAGGCGAGAGCCTCGCGCCGGAGAAGCTCCAGGCGCACGCGCGTCGCGAAGTCTCCCGCGAAGGGAAAGCGGCGCAGCTCCTCGAGGTCGAGCAGGAGCATGTTCCGCAGCATCTTGACGATCCGGATCGAGGGGACGGCACGACGCGGTAGCCCGGAAACCTCTCCCGGCACGAAGTACACCTCGACGCCGCGCTCGGCGAGCATCGCCGGGAGCGTGTGCCTCTGGAACCAGTGCCGTCGGTACGGATTGCGCACCCAGCCGGGTGCCGCGATCGCGCGCGCGCCGGTCGCCCCGCTTCCCAGGATGTGGCGGGCGACGGCAGCTTCCGCGAGGAGCACGGCGTCCGGCATCCGCTCCATGAGGGCCGGGACGACGTGGCGCGCGTAGGTCTGGGTTCCCCCCTCACCCCACCGCAGGAGATCGATCAGGACTCTCACGACGCGTCACTAGAGCGCCCTGTCGCGCGCCATCATGACGAACGGCGTCATCATCAGGATCGCGAGATCGAGCGTGAGTCCGCGGTGCTCGATGTAGTACAGGTCGTACTGCATGTTGTCGTGGATCCGGAAGGCACGGTCGGCGCTGATCTGCCACAGGCCGGTGATGCCCGGCTTGACCGCGAGCCTCTCCCGCTGGACCTCCCGGTATTCCTGCACGAGCTGCGGCATCTCGGGCCGGGGACCGACGAGGCTCATCTCCCCCCGGAGCACGTTCCACAGCTGCGGCAGCTCGTCGATGCACGACCGCCGCAGGAATCTCCCGACGGCAGTGATGCGCGGATCGTCCGTGGTGCGCGGGTGCTCGGCGTACGCCGGCGCATCCTGGCGCATCGTCCGGAGCTTGTAGATCGTGAAGGCCCGTCCCCCCAGCCCGATCCGCTTCTGCCGGAAGAAGACCGGTCCGGGAGAGTCGAGACGGATCGCGGCGGCGCCGGCGAGGATCAGCGGCCAGGTCAAGAGCAAGACGGCGGACGCACCGACGACGTCGATGACCCGCTCGATCGACTCGTGCAGCGGGTCGCGCGAGGTCACGCGCCGCGTGTAGACGGGAATGCCTCCCACCTGCCCGAAGCTCAGCGACGAGAAGAGAAGGTGGCCCGAGCTCGGCACGCAGTAGAACGGAACCCCCCGCTCGTCGAGCTTGGCCACGAGCTGCGCGATGCGCGCCGCGGGCGCCCGGGGCATCGCCAGGAACACCGCGCGCGCGCCGGTCGCCGCGAGCGCCCGGTCGAGCTCGTCCTCCCCGCCGAGCACGCGCAATCGCATCCCGTGGATCCCCGGTCCGACCCGGACCTCGGTGTAGAACAGGTCGGACCGGTCGTCCAGGAACGCGCGGGGGCTCAATCCGACCGCGTGCTCCTCCAGGAGGTGCTGCGCGAGGAGGCGTCCGGTCTCGCCCGCGCCGTACACGAGGACCGGAGTCGCGACGTTTCGCCGCGCCCGGAGCAGGTCCTGCATGCGCCAGAAACCGAACCGCTGAACGAGGAGCGCGATCGCCACGATGGGACCCGCCAGCAGCATGTGGAAGCGGGAGAAGGCCGGGAGCTGGAGGAAGAACGACGCCGCGAGGATCAGGAGGACCGCGCTCGCCACGGCCCGGAGCATGCGGCAGACCCACTCGATCCGGAGAACCCCCACGTGGCCGCGGTGCGGGCCGTGGCCGTGGAGCGCCAGGGTCGCGACTCCGGCCAGGACCAGATCGAGCCGGGCGTAGAAGAGCGGCGCGTGGTAGGCGAGGCCGATCCCGCACAGGACGTAGGCCCAGTAGGAGATGTACGCGGCGGCGAATACGGTCGTGAAGTCCGTCGCGATCTGCGTGAGGCGCCACGGAAGCCGTGCGCGTAGCGGAAGCGCGGCTGCTTTCGGAACCGGCTCGGCTCGTGGCGCTTCGAGGACCGAACCGACCGTCTCCGGATTCATCGCGCGCGGATCATACCCCGTGCGTCGGTGTTTTCTCCGTCGCGTCTGCGGCGCGCGGTGCGCTGCCGACAAGAACGTCGGCGCCGTGACTCTCCCGCGCGCGCCAGGCGGCCTCGATCCTGCCGCTCCAACCGAAGTGCGGCCGGAAGCGCATGAGCACTTCGGGAGGGAGCGCGGCAAGGGCGCCGTTCCAGAACGGCGCGTTCGAGGCGACCTCGATCGCGTCGCGATCGACGTCGGTCAGAGGCCACCCGCGCGCGTGGAACGCTTCCCGGACGATCGGGAGGCGGTCGACGTCGAACCCCATCAGCGTCGCGCACACGGCGTCCACGGCGACCGGATCGCGCCCGAACACGATCACGCCGGACCGCACGGGATCGGGATTCATCGGTCCGCGGCCCTCGCCGCCGACGATGCCGTCGACGAAGGTGAGGTACCTCTTCCGGTTCTCGCGGCTCGGCGCGCGCATCCGTCCGTCCCTCTCACCGAACAGCAGGATCTTGTTGAGGTCGAGGCACATGCGCCACGTCGTGTCGTTTCCGTGCCAGTTCCCGTTCCGCACGACCGATTCCGTGTCCCCGAACGCGACCTTCCCCACTGACTTTGCGCGAACGAAAAGCCGGGTCCCCAGGTTCGGAATCCGCACGGCCGCGGATCGGAGAACCGAGATCGCCCGGCGCTCGGCCCGGCGCCGCCAGGTCAGGAACGGGACCTCGTCCCCGCCCTCGGCGGGGGTGCCCATCGTGTGATGCGGCAGCCAGTTCTTGTCCCCGTTGATGCCGACGAGGTTCTTGAGGGAGCAGGTGATCCCCGCCTTCTTGTGCGTCTTGAGCTTCGGGAGATTGACGAACACGTCGGCGCGGATCGCGCTCGAGCCGATGAGGTACTCGTGCTTTCCCCCCGAGTGATGCGCGTTGACCGCGTCGGTCGCGTAATCGGCTCCGTAGTAGCGCCCTTCGCCGGCATGGGTCGACAGCTCGCTCGATCCGCCGAGGTCGTAGGCGACGTATCCCCGGGGATCCCCCGCGATCTCGCGTCGCGAAACGATGACCCCGTCCCGCTCGGTCCACTCCTCGCGGCGGAGGTCGATCAGCTCGAAATCGAGACCTTTCCGCCGGAAATGCTCGGCGATGCGGTCGAGCCCGAGGGCGCCGACGATCGCGCTCCACGACGAGTCGGTGTGCGGCGCGTCGGCGAGCCAGATGCGGCCGCGCCCGGCGAGGGCGATCGCGACGTAGTCCGCGACCGCGCGGATGACCGAACCGTGCGTGAGCACCCATCGCCACCCCTGCGGATCGCGCGGATGGCGCTCCTTCACGAGATTCGGTTTCAGCAGGACCGTGTCGCCGGGACGCACGAAGGCTCCGAGGGGGTTCCAGTCCGGCGTTCCCGCGCGGGACCGATCGCAGCCGGAGGCCAGGAGCGCCTCCCGGACGGCGTCGTACGCGGGGTTGGGCGCGGCACTGACCTCCTCGAAGGGAGCCTCCGGGTAGCGCGCGCCGGGGTGGAACGGAGCCGACTCGGGATACGCCGCCGAGCGTGCGCGCCCGATCGCGACGAGCGACGGTTTCATGCGGGAACAGACTGTACACTAGCCGCCGGGCGACGATCGCGCGCCCCAACTCCGCGGAGCGAGCGTCGAGAATGCACCCGGCACAGCAGGTCGCCTCCAGGGGACGGCTCGCCGGGCGCGTCTACGACGGGCTCCCCCGCGCGCTGCAGACCGCGGCGGTCTCGCTGAAGGGGTGGGCGATCCGTCGCGAGAGGTACGGCGGGTCGTTCGCCGCGCTGCTGGCCGACTACGCCTCGCGCACCCTCGCATCGGACGACGAGGTGCTCGCCGCGCGCCGCGCGAAGCTGCGCCGCATCCTCGTCCACGCGCGCGCCCACATCCCGTACTGGTCGCAAAGGCTCCGGACGTTCGACATCGATCCCGAGCGCGTGCAGGGACCGGAAGATCTCCGGAGCCTCCCGATCCTCACCAAGGACGAAGTGCTGCGCCTCGGCGCCGGCCTCCACTGGCCCGAAGCCCCGCGTGGTGCCACGCGTCTGGCGCACACGAGCGGGACCACAGGGGCCGGGCTGATCTTCCCGGTCACCCTCGAGGCGGAGCGCGACCAGTGGGCCGTCTGGTGGCGGTTCAGGCAACGGCAGGGGCTCTCGCTCGAAACGTGGCACGGGATGCTCACGGGCTCGACGATCGTTCCCGGGAACAGGTCTGACCCCCGGCCCTGGCGGGTCAACTATCCCGGGCGGCAAGTCTTCTTCAGCCAGCACCATCTCGGACCCGGAACCGCCGCGGAGATCGCGCTCGAGATCGGCCGGCGCTCGCTGTCCTGGCTTCACGGATACCCGTCGGCGGTTTCGGCGCTGGCGACGATGGCGATGGAAGCCGGAGCGCGCCTTCCCCGGCCGCGGGTGATCTCGCTCGGCGCGGAGAGCGTGCAGCCGGCCCAGATCCGGGCGATCCGGGACGGCTTCGGGGTCGACCCCGTCTCGCATTACGGCCTCGCGGAGATGGTGGCGAACGCCTCCGGGTGCCCTGCGGGTCGGTTTCACATCGACGAGGACTTCGCCGCGGTCGAGCTGCTCCCCGAGGGGGATGGAGCCGTGCGTCTGGTCGGCACCTCGCTCTCGAACCTCGCGATGCCGCTGATCCGTTACGACACCGGTGACCTCGCACGGCTGTATCCCGCGCGCTGCGGCTGCGGACTCCCGGGACGCGCGCTCGAATCGATCGACGGGCGCCGAGAGGATCTCATCGAGCTCTCCGACGGCTCCCGCGTCGGCCGCGCAGATCACCTGTTCAAGGACGCGGTTCGCGTCGCGGAGGCCCAGATCCGTCAGTCCGAGGCCGGCCGGTGCACGATCGCGGTCGTGCCGAGGGAAGGGTTCGGGGCCGCCGACGAGGCGGAGATCCTCGGCGAGTGCCGGCGACGCTTCGGAGACCGGCTCTCGGTCCGCATCGAGCGCGTGGCGTCCATCCCACGGACCGCATCGGGAAAGCTGCGCCTGGTCGTCCGGACGGAGGACGCTCCGGCGGATCCGGCCGCCACGTCGGTGACGGCGTGACGCGTCGCTCCCGGCTGCGCGCCCTGGCTGCCGGCGCGATGCTCGTCCTCGGCGGCGCCACACGCGCTGCCGCGCAAGAGGTCTCTCCGCTCGAGCCGCCAGATCTCACGCGCTACCTGCGCTGGGGAGCGTTCCGAGTCCGCCCGGCGATCCTCGTGCCGACGCTCGGGTACGACAGCAACGTCTACTACCGGCCGGTGAACTCCACCGTCCCCCCGGTCGGCGACTATTTCGCGAACGTCTCGCCGAGCGTCGAGGGCACCGTGCTGTTCGGCACCCGCGCGTTCCTGACGTTCGACGAGCGCCTCGAGTTCTACCTCTACGCCCACGAACCGGTGAACTACTTCAACCAGCTCGGCAAGGCACGCCTGACCGTGCCGTTCGCGGCCCGGTGGGGGCTTTACGGCGACATCGGATACGACCGCACCCGTGACCGGCCGATCGAAGCCCAGGACCAGCGCCCGATCCGGATCGACCGCCCGCTCGGAATCGGGGCGATCGTCCGGTTCGGGTGGAGGACCGACGCCGAGTTCGGCGTGACGCGCACGCGCTCCACGGCGTCGGATCCGGACGAGCAGCTCACCTGCATCCCCGGGGTCGACCCTGGGTGCTTCTCGACCGGGGACCTCAACGACCGGACGGAGACCGGCACGCGCGTGCTCGCACGCTACCTCCTGTTCGGACGGACCCGGCTCGTCGTCGAGATGCAGCGATCGGACATCGTCTTCGACAATCCGCAGGTGCTGCGGGACGGGCACGAGCGCCGGATCCTCCCCGGAATGGACTTCGGACTGGGCGGGCGCATCTCGGGTACGTTCCACGTCGGGTACGCGCGGTTCGATCTCGGCCGGGCCGGTGCCGAGGGTTTCGAGGGCGCGGTCGGCGACGCGGCGCTCGGCTACCAGCTCGGCGGCCTGGGGAGCTACCTGACGCTCACGGGCACGCGGGACGTGCGGTACTCGATCAACGAGACGAGCGACCTCTTCCGCTACGCGGAGCTCACGCTGACCTTCGTGAAGTACTTCAACCGCTTGATCGGTCTCGAGGCGTCGTCGGGGCACGGACGGGTCGTCTACCTCGGGGATCCCAACAACCGCACCGACGCGATTCTCCAGGGATCGCTCGGTGTGCGTCTGCGTCTTTCCGAGACCGAGATCGGCCGGAGGGTCGAGTACGCGTTCCGCTACACGCTGACGCGCCGCAACGCGAGCTGCGTCATCGCCGTCGCCCCGTTCAATTGCGACGAATTCGACCAGAACCGTGGCACGGTCGGATTCGGTCTCGTCTACGGATACTGACGTGCCGTCAGCAGGAGGTCCGCACGTGAGCTACACTTCCGCGCCGTCGCCGCGCCCTCTGGAGCCCGCAATGCCCAGACCTCCCCTCGTCCCGCGCCTCCTCGCGGCCGCGCTCGTAGCGGCGGCCTCGCTCGCCGCGCGCGCGGCGGACCCGCCGGCCGAGGTGCCGGCCCCGGCGCCCGCCCCGGCGCCGACCCCGGATCCCGAGATCCTCGAGGCGCGGCCGATCGAAGGATCGCTGATCCCGCCGGACCAGCCGCCGGTCTCGTTCCTCCGGCGGGGCGGGTCGGACTACCGGATCGGCCGGCAGGACCTGCTCGAGATCAACGTCTTCGACCTGAAGGAGCTGGACCAGACCGTGCGCGTCGCCGACGACGGGACGATCTCGCTCCCGCTGCTGGGGCATCTCCAGGTCGACGGGCTCACCAAGGGTGAGCTCGAGGCGATGATCGCCAAGCTCCTCGAGGAGAAGTACGTCCGGAACCCGCAGGTGACGATCTTCGTGAAGGAGTACGTCTCGAAGCGGGTCGCGGTCTCCGGGGCGGTGAAGAAGCCGGACACGTACGAGATGCTCGGCGACAAGACGCTGCTCGAGATGATCTCGCTCGCGGGAGGGCTCGATCGGGACCTCGGCAAGGAGATCATCATCTTCCGCGCCTCGGAGGTCGGGACCCAGCGGATCTCGATCGACCTCGACAAGCTCGTCTACGAGGGCGACCCCGCGCTCAACGTCGCGGTCGCGCCGGGGGACATCGTCTACGTTCCGGCGGTCGAGCTGATCCGGATCTTCGTCACGGGCGCCGTCCGGAATCCCAATCTCTACGAGGTCCCGCGCTCGGAGCCGGTGACCGTCTTGCGCGCGGTCACGCTCGCCGGGGGCACGACCGACCGAGCGTCGGAGTCGAAGGTGCAGGTGATCCGGACGGACGCAAGCGGCAATCGCGTGACGATCTCGGTGAACCTCAAGAAGGTCAAGCGCGGCAAGGCCGAGGATCCGGTCCTGAAGAAGGACGACCTCGTGCTCGTCCCGGAGTCGTTCTTCTGATGTCCGCTCAGCCGGGGTCCGCGCGGCACCTGCTGGACTACTGGGCGGTCCTCCGCCGGCGGCGCGGCGTCATCGCGCTCTCGGTCGCCACGGTGACGCTCGCGACCCTCGTCGGCTCGTTCCTGGCCACGCCGCTCTACCGATCGACGGTGACCCTGCAGATCGAGCGCCAGAGCCCCGACATCCTCAAGGTGCGCGACGTCGCCTCGATCGACTACTCGTTCGCCGCGTACACCGACTTCTACCAGACCCAGTACAAGATCCTCTCCTCGGACGCCGTAGCGCGCACGGTGGTGGAGCGGCTCGGCCTGACCGCTCATCCTCGCTTCCAGGCGGGCGACGGGAAGCCGGGCCTGTACGCGAACCTCCGCGGGCTCCTGCCCGGAGCGCTCCCGGCGCGCCCGCGAGATCCGGTGGAGGTCGCGGCGAACCGGCTCAAGGAGAAGCTCGAGATCGCGCCGGTGCGGAACTCGCACCTCGTGGAGGTGTCGTGGGTCGCCCCCGAGCCCAAGCTCGCCGCCGACGTCGCGAACGCGGTCGTCGACTCGTACGTCGAGTTCAACATCCAATCGAGCTACCAGACCTCCGACCAGGCGAGAGAGTTCCTGGTCAACCAGATCGCCACCCTGCGGAAGGAGATCGCCGCGCAGGAGTCGCTTCTGCAAGGGTACGGGGAAACCAAGCACATCGTCTCGGCCGACGACGAGAGCAACATCACGATGAAAGCCCTCTCGGACATCGCCGCCAAGCGCACGCTGGCGGAAACGGTCCTCGCCGAGAAGGAGGCGCGTTTCAAGGCGGTGCGCGACACCCCCGCCTCCGCCCTTCCCGAGACCGTGTCGTCCGAGCTGATCGCGCGCTTGAAGCAAGAGGTCGCGCAGTACGAGGCGGAGTACTCGGAGAAGGCGAAGCAGTTCAAGGACGACTGGCCGGGAATGCAGCAGCTGCGCTCGAAGATGGATCAGGCGCGCGCGGGGCTCGACGCGGAGACCGAGGCGATCGGCGCGAACGTGCGCCGCGCGGCGGAGGCCGACTACCGGCAGGCGCTCGAGGCGGTGCGCGGCCTGAGCGCCCTACTCGACCGGCAGCAGGATGCGGCGCAGTCGTTGAAGCGTGACGCAGTGGAGTTCAAGTCGCTCCAGTCCGACGTCCAGAAGAAGCGCGAAACCCTGAACGCGCTGATGACCCGCCAGAACGAGATGGCGCTGACCTCGCGCCTGAAGGACCTCGACGCGACCTCGTCGAACATTCGCATCGTCGACCATGCACGGCCGGCCGCGTTTCCGTTCCGGCCCGACCGCAAGCTCAACCTGCTCGTGGGCCTGGTGTTCGGCCTGACCGCCGGGATCGCGCTCGCGCTGATGCTCGACTACCTCGACAACACCATCGTCTCGGCGGCGGAGATCGACCGCGTCGTCGCGCTACCGGTCCTGGCCGTGGTCCCTCACCACGCCGGCCCCGCGGCCCCGTCGCGCCTGAGGCCTCGAGCGGAGCCGGTCGCCGCGGAGACGATCGACATGGTGGCGCACCGCGACCGGAAGGCGTCCTCGTCGGAGGCGTATCGCGCGCTGCGGACGGCGCTGCTGCTGTCGAACCCCGGCCATCCGCCGCGCGAGATCATGGTCACGAGCGCGCTCCCCGACGAGGGGAAATCCTCGACGGCGATCAACCTCGCGATCGTGCTCGCGCAGATGTCCCGCCGCGTGCTCCTGGTGGATGCCGATCTGCGCAGGCCGCGCCTCCACCGGGCGTTCCGGATGGACGGGACGACCGGGCTCTCGACGCTCCTGTCCGGTCTCGCGACCGATCCGAAGGCGCTCGTGCGCGGGACACCGGTCTCCGGGCTCGACGTCCTGCCGAGCGGCCCCGTCCCGCCGAATCCGTCCGAGCTGCTCGACTCGCCGACGTTCGCCGAGCTGGGCAACCGGCTCGTGGCTTCCGGATACGATCACGTGATCTACGACTCGCCGCCCGCGCTCGCGGTCGCGGATCCCGTCATCGTCGCGAGCGTCGTCGAGGTGACGGTCGTCGTCGCGCGGGCGGGCCGGACCCCGCGAGAGTCCTTGCGCCTGGCGGTCGAGACCCTCTCGCAGGGCGGCCGCCGCCCGATCGGGATCGTGCTGAACGACTTCGACGCGCGCCGTCACGGGTACACGACCTACGGCTACTACGAGCGGTACGACCGCAAGGACGGGACGGACGGATCCGCCGCCGGCCGCGCGGCCGGCGCCTAGCACGCGGTGTCGGTGGGCGGCGCGGCCTCGACCCGGGCTCCGGCCTGGCTCGAAGCGGGGCTGGCACTCCTCGTCATCGCCGCCCCGCTCCCCTTCGGCGCCGTGGGGCCGGGTGGACGCACCCTGTTCGAAATCGGCGCGCTCCTCCTGACCGCCGCCTGGTCGCTTCACGCGCTCTGGCGGCCTACGCCTCTCCCCCCGCGGCCGGTCGTCGCGGGAGCGCTCGGACTCCTGGCGCTCGCCGCCCTTCAGATCGTCCCGTGGCCCGGAGGCAGGATCTCGGTCGATCCCGGCGCGACCGCTTCCGCTCTGCGGACGGGTGCCGCCCTCGTAGGCATCCTGTTCGTCGCGACGAGCGTCGTCGCCTGGCGCGGCGGCACCCGGCTGGGCCACGCGCTCCTCCTGTCCGCGGGCTTCCAGGGGCTCTACGGCGTGATGGTGGTGGCCTCGGGCCACCCGTTCATCTGGGGCGTGCCGAAGACCGCCTACCTGGAGAGCGCCACCGGGACGTTCATCAACCGGAACAACTACGCGGCCTTTCTCGCCGCCACGCTCCCCGTGGGAGCAGGCCTCCTGATCGCCGCCGCGCGCCGCGTCGCGCCACGTCCGGGTGCGAGGCGGAGTTGGCTGATCGTGCTCGGCAACGACGGGAGCCGCGCGCTGATCCTGGGTCTGGTCGCGGCCACGGGCCTCGCGGGACTGCTCCTGTCCCTCTCCCGCGCCGGCACCATCCTCGGACTTGCGGCGATCGCTCTGACCGGGGCGGTCCTGCTCCGGCGCCGCGCGTGGCCGGCGGTCGCGATCGCGGCGCTCCTGGCCGCGCTGGCCGCGATCCCCCTCCTCGACATCGGCGCCGAGCGTCTCACCGGCCGGCTCGCGGCCTCCGGCGAGGAGCTGACGACCGCGGGCGGCCGGTTGTCGGTCTGGCACGACACGATCGAGATGGCGGCCGCCCGCCCGGCCACCGGAGCGGGCTTCGGGACGTTCACCTGGGCATTTCCGCGCTATCGCTCCGCCGTCGTCCGGCTTCACTACACCCACGCCCATGAAGACCTGCTCCAGCTTGCCGCCGAGGGCGGGCTCGTGGCACTCGTCCTGCTCGCCCTGGTGCTCGTTCCCCTCGCGAAGGTGACCATCGCATCGCTCGGAGGCGGCGCCGATCCCCCCACGCGCGGTGCCGCGCTCGGGCTTTGCGCCCTCCTGCTCCACGCACTCGTGGACTTCCCCTTCCACATTCCCGCCGTGGCGCTCGTCGGATGCGTGCTCGCGGGGTGGATGTTCGGTGCGCGGTGGACGAGCGCCGACTGAGGCTCGTCGTCCCCGGCGATCGCCCACCGGCGCGCACCGCGGCGGCGGCGTGCGGAGGTGCGGTGCTCGCGGCCTCGATCCTCGCAACGGTCGCGGGCGCGGACCGTGCGCGCGTGCCTTTCGACGCCCGGGCCATCGCCGAGACAAGCCTGGCGGCGGAGCTCGGCGCGGGCGACCCGGCGGCCGTTCCGGTGGCCTTGACGCGCCTCACCGCACGGCTCGCCGACTTTCCGACCGACGCGGCGACGCGGACGATCCTCGCGAGCCTCCTCCTGGAATCGGACGGCGAGGCGGCGCGCGCGGCAGCGATGATCGAGATTCGCACCGCCGTCCGCGACGACCCGTACGGCGTCGGTGTCCGGTGCGCGGCCGCGCGGATCGAGGCGCGCTCGGGCCGCTCCGCCGAGGCGCTCGCGGAGGTCCGCGCGATCTTCGCGTTCGACGCCGTCGAAGCCTCGTCCGCGCTGTCGGACGTCGAGCCCTTCGTCCCCGGCGGTCGGGTCGAGGATGCGATCCCGGACGATGCGACCGCGTGGCTCGCGTGGTCGCGCCGCCTCCGTGCGCTCGGGCGCGAGCGCGAGGCCGACGAGCGCCTGGACGCGAGCCTTCGCCGCTGGCCGGACGACCTTTCGATCCGCGCCGCCGCGGCGGAGATCGCCGCCGGCCGCGGACGGCTCGCGGACCTCGCCCGTCTGGTGCCGCCCGGCCTCGCGATCCCCGAGGACGCCGGCCACGCGGCGCTGATCGCCTACCGGGCGCGCAGCCGCGAGGACTCCGGGGATCCGGCCGGGGCGCGGCGGGACGCCCTCCTGGCGGCGGCGCTGTCGGACGACGCCCCGTGGATCCTGGCGCTCTCGGGAGATGCGATCGTCGGGACCGACGCGGCGCTCGCGCGCGATCTGTGGACGCGCGCGCGCTTCGCGCTCGAGAGCGGGCGGGAGGCGGACGCCCGTTTCTGGATCGACGCACGCCTCGCGCGCCTGGACGAGCGGGAAGGCAAGGCCAGCGACGCGCTGCGGCGGTGGAGAGAGGTCCTGGCGCTCCGGCCGGACGATGCGGAGGCGAAGGCGCGGGTCGCCGACCTTGACCGAGCCTCCGGCGATCGCTAGGCTCTGCCGGCCTCGTCACCCGAGGGCGCCCCGTTGCCCAAGCTGAGCGTCGTGATCCCGGTCTACAACGAGGAGCGCACTGTCGCTGCGCTCGTGCGCGCCGTGCTCGCGGCGCCGCTCCCCGCCGGCGTCGATCGCGAGCTCGTGATCGTCGACGACGGCTCGACGGACGGCACGCGCCGGGAGCTCGCCGCGCTGTCGGGCGACCCGCGGATCCGCACGTTCGAACAGGACCGGAACCGCGGGAAGGGCGCCGCGCTCCGGCGCGGGTTCGCGGAGGCGACCGGCGACTTCGTCGTCGTGCAGGACGCCGACCTCGAGTACGACCCGTGCGAGATCGGGAAGCTCCTGACACCCATCCTCGACGACAAGGCGGACGTGGTGTTCGGCTCCCGGTTCGTCGGCAGCGAGGCGCGGCGCGTGCTGTTCTTCTGGCACATGGCCGGGAATCGGCTGCTCACCCTGCTGTCGAACATGACGACGAACCTGAATCTCACCGACATGGAGACCTGCTACAAGGTCTTCCGCACCGGCGTCCTGCGCCGGATCCGGATCGAGGAGGACCGGTTCGGCTTCGAGCCGGAGATCACCGCGAAGGTCGCCCGCCTCGGGGTGCGGATCTACGAGGTCGGGATCGGCTACGCCGGGCGGACGTACGAGGAAGGGAAGAAGATCGGCTGGAAGGACGGCGTCCGTGCGCTGTGGTGCATCGCCAAGTACGGATTGCGCCGCTAGGCCTAGCGGCGCCGGTACTCCTCGTAAGCGGACGCCAGGACGCGCGCACCGCCGAGCGCGACGACGAGCGAGGCGAGAAGGCCCAGCACGAGAAGGCCCGGCGCGCGCATCGGAGTTCCCGAGATCCGGAGCGTCGCGACGAAGCCCCCGACGCCGACCGCGAATCCCCAGACGGACGTCGCGGCGAAGAACGCGGCCCGCTTGCCGCTCCGCGACGATCCGCGCACGGCCGCCGAGCCGTGGCGGCCGGCCGGTCGGGCGTTATACTCGTCGCCGCGACGGGATGAGCGGTGCTCATCGGTGATGGAGTCGTGGGACATCCCGATCCTCCCGGAGCCGGCGGACGCTGCCAGGCGCGCCGTGTTCGAGTGCGCGGAAAGTACGGGTCCCCGAGGAGCCAGTCAAGGATGTTTTTTGAGCATATCGCAATTCGGAAGCTTCTCGCGGTCGCGGTGTCTGCGGGGCTCACGCTCCCGGTCGCTGCTGCCGGGGACGCGGGGGGACGCGCCGACGCGGCGAAGCCCGCGAACCCGAAGCATTCCAAGAAGTCCGATCAGCCTCCGCGGAGCACGCTCGAGGGCCGGGTCTACGGCGCCGACGGGAAGAAGGGACTGAAGGGGGCCGTCGTCGAGGTCCGTCCCCTCGATGCGAGCACGACGCGCCAGAGCGCGCCCTCGGATGGGTCCGGCCGCTATCGGGTGAGCGGGCTCGACTACGGGTGGGCGGAGGTCGTCGTCCGGACCGACGCGGGCGAGTTCCTCGGGGATCAGGCGGTCAATCTCCTTCCGGGCAAGTCGATCATCGCGAACTTCTCCCTGCTCGAGACCGGCGACAAGCCGGAGTCGTGGTGGAAGGACCGCTCGATCGAGCCGCCCCCTGATCTCGCGCAGAATCTGTCAGGAATGGCGGCCGCGCAGCAGAAGCTCACCGGAGTCGAGTACTGGAAGAGCCCCAAGGGCATCGCGATTCTGGCGGGCGCGTCGGTCGCGGCTCTGGCGCTGATCGCCGTGGGCGGCCGCAAGTACACCCCTCCGGCCACGACCAGCGTCACCCCAACCCCCTGAGGCCTCCGGCACCCCGGTACCCTTGACGCGAGGGCTCTCGTCGGCGGACAATCCGCGCGCTCTCATCACCTCGGAGGGACGTTTCATGTCGGCATCGATCCTTCGGCGTACGGTGGCTGCCGCCGTCGTGCTCGGCTTGCTTTCGCTCACCTCCGCGAGACCGCTGCTCGCGGCGTCCGGCCCCACGCTTCCCGGCCGCGTCCTTGCCGAGAACGGCGTGGACAGCCGACCGGGCGTGGTCGTCGCGCTCGTCGACTCCGCCGCCGAGAAGATCTATCGATCGGAACCGACCGATGCGCGCGGAGCATTCCGCGTTGAGGCCCCCGCGGCGGGAAGCTACGCGCTCGTCGTCGAGGCGCCCGAGGGCGCGTTCCTCGCGGCCGACCACCTCACGCTCGCCCCCGGCCTCAACCGGCCGGTCTCGCTCGCCCTCAAGCCCGGACGGCAGGGCACGACGCCCCCGGCCGGCGCATCGACTCCCGCGCCCAAGCCGGGACTGCCGTCGTGGGCCAAGTGGGTCATCGCCGGCGGGATCGTCGTCGGCGGCGCGATCATCATCGACGCCGTCACGAAGAACGACAAGGAAGGCAGCCCGACGAACTGACACGGGGAGTCAACGGGTCCGGTGGGACTTTTCGGCGAGAACCCTCCGACGCCCTCCGCCGGCAAGCGTGATCCGGCGGCCCCGCTCGCGGACCGCATGCGCCCCCGGGATCTCGACGAGGTCCTCGGTCAGGCGGCGCTTCTTGGCCCCGAGGCACCTCTCCGCCGGGCGATCGAAGCAGACGAGCTGCGCTCGCTGATCCTCTGGGGACCGCCGGGCTCCGGCAAGACGACGATCGCCCGCCTCATCGCCGGACGGACCCGCGCCGCCTTCGTGCCGTTCTCCGCGGTCACCTCCGGGATCAAGGAGGTTCGCGAGGTCATGCAGCACGCGGTGGCCGCACGCCGCGCGACCGCGCGCCGCACGATCGTCTTCATCGACGAGATCCATCGGTTCAACAAGTCGCAGCAGGACGCCTTCCTCCCGTACGTCGAGGACGGGACGATCGTCCTCATCGGGGCGACGACCGAGAATCCCTCGTTCGAGGTCAACGCCGCGCTGCTCTCCCGCTCGCGCGTGTACCGCCTGGAGCGCCTCTCCGAGGCCGACCTGCTCGAGGTGCTCTCCCGTGCGCTCGCCGATCGCGAGCGCGGGCTCGGAGCGATCGCGCTCGACGTGGACGCGGAAACGCTCCACGCCCTCGCGGCCGCTTCCCAGGGAGACGCTCGCGCCGCGCTGGGAAGCCTCGAGTTCGCGGTCGCGACCGCTCCCGTCGACGCCTCCGGCCGGCGGCGCGTGGCCCGCGAGCATCTGCTCGCGGCACTCCAGAAGTCCGCCCTCTATCACGACCGCGCCGGCGAGGAGCACTACAACCTCATCAGCGCGCTTCACAAGTCGATGCGCAACGGCGATCCCGACGCGAGCCTCTACTGGCTGGCCCGCATGCTCGAGGCCGGCGACGATCCGCTCTACGTCGCGCGCCGCATCGTCCGGTTCGCGAGCGAGGACGTCGGGCTGGCCGACCCGAGCGCGCTCCGGATCGCGCTCGACGCCAAGGAGGCGGTGCATTTCCTCGGGCGCCCCGAGGCCGATCTGGCGCTCGCGCAGGCCGCGGTTCACTGCGCGCTCGCGCCGAAGTCCAACGCCCTTTACGTCGCCTGGGGAGAGGTCCGCGACGCGATCGAGAAGGGCGTCACCGATCCGGTCCCGATGGCGATCCGGAACGCGGTGACCGGGCTGATGAAGGCCGAGGGGTACGGCGAGGGGTACCAGTACGCGCACGATCATCCCGATGCGACGACCTCGCTCGAGTGCCTTCCGGAGCGACTGCGGGACCGGGTCTTCTACCGGCCGACCGGACGCGGGAAGGAGCGGGTGCTCGCCGCACGCCTGGCCGAGTGGCGGGCGCGGCGTCTGGCGTTGCGGAAGCGCGAGCCGTAGCGTCCTCCCTGACTTCCAGGAACATTCCTCTTTTTCTTGCGCGGCTCCCCGGATACCGCCGCGCTGCGAAAAATGAGGAATGTTCCTGGAAGTCAGGGAGGAGACAGCGTCACGACTTCAACAGGTTTATCAGCGCTGCGGCTTCTCCGGGCTGAGACGGCCGCCAGAGCCCGAGCTTGCGCTTGCGCTCGATCGCGTCGCGGCTATACCGGACGCTCGAGACGAGACGGCCGTCTGCCGTGTAGAAGTGCATGCGGCCGCGCGCGCCGGGGACGACCAACGTCCCGTTCCGCTCGTCGACCAGGACGTCCCCGGGGACGATCGCCCGCGCGTCGTCCACCGCCTTGCGGGTCGGGCGCTCGCCGGCCCGATGCCGGCTCTCCGCATGCCGCGTGCGGCGCCGCCGCGCGCGGCGCTCGTGCTCGAGGCGGCGGCAGAGCCCGCGGAGGATCCCGTCGAGCCGCGCGGGGACCTCCTCGACGCGCGTGCGCCTCGCGCGCTCGAGCGTGCCGAGAGCGGATTGCGCCCATCGCACCGCCCCCTGCCACGGGATCAGATCCTGCCTCTCCCACAGGAGGTCGAGCGGCTCGCCGAGCGGCGTCCTCCCGAGGACGTTGAGGCCGTAGCGCACCGCCCCGCTCCGCGCGCGCGACGCGCCGATCTGGAAGGTCACGGCGAGCACCCCGCGGCCCTCGCCGTCGCGGGCGAAGAACGGGAAGAACCCGGCGGCGACCTGGCCACGGAGACGGAACGCCGACTCCGAGCGGAACGCCTCGAGCAGAGAGCCGTTGATCTCCGTCTTGTCGCGGACGAGGGCGATGAACGCCGGGGGATCGGCGTAGAGGCCGTCCACCTCCGGGTGCCGCAGGTCGAGGCAGAGCTGCGCGAAGTCTTCCCAGCGCGGCACACCGGTCGGCGTGTACCCGACGAAGACATGACGGTGGGACGGGGACGCGGAGTGCTCGCACGGCGCGCTCCCGCAGCGGTAGCAGAACGCGTGCCCCGGCCGGAACGCGGCCGCATGCTGGATGGCGTCCTCGAGCGCCCGGTCGATCTCCCCGATCAGATGGGCGGCGAAGACGCCCGGCCCCGACCGCTCGCCCCGCAGGACGAGCGGGAGCTTCAGCAGGATCGTTCCGAGCGAGCCCTCGATGAGGTGCGCGCCGGCCTTGCGCGAGAGCCGCTCCCGCACGAGGCGCTCGAGAACGTCGAAGGCGATCTCCCCCAGGGCCGAGCCGCGCTCCTCCACTGCAACCTCCTAGAACACCGCCGGAGAGGCCGCGAAGTCCTCGCGGTGGCGCCACAGCCGCGCGACCATGTCGCCGAGCGTGACGGCGAGAGCGAAAAGCGTCGCGCCGAGGGCGAGCCCGGGGCTCCGCCCCGTCCCCAGCGCCCAGACGAGAATCGCTCCGCAGGCCGCCTGGACCGTGGAGCGGATCAGGTCGGAGACGGGCGCGCGCGGGTGACCCATCTGAACGAGGGAATTGTCGAGCCCGCCCTCGGCGAGCTCCGCGGCGAGCAGGCCGAGGATCGCCACCGTGGGATCGCCGGGGCGGTTGAGCGCCGGCAGATAGAAGACGGGGACCGCCAGCGACAGCCCCGCGAGGCGGACCGCCTCGATCGGCGCCCTCCGGAAACGCGCCCGGAGCACGTGCCGCATCCCCCAGGCGTATTCGGCGCCGGAGTACAGCGTGATCGCGACGATCACGGCGAGGATGAGGAGGATCGCGGGCGACCGCGGGAGGAGCAGCCGGGTCGCGAACGCCGCGCCGAACAGGCCCACCGCCGACCAGGACATCCACCCGGGCCTCCGGCCCGACAGGAGCGCCGCGGCGGCCGGCACGCAGGCGCCGATCAGGCAAGCGCCGAGGATCACTCGGATCGTCAGGTCGTCGGGATACAGCCAGACCAGGAGGATCAGGCCGGCCCCGGCCATCTGGACCGTCGTCTTCAGCTTGGCGATCGCGCTCGTCCGGAACGCGAACCCCTCCTCGAGCGCGATGCTGCGCAGCGCGGTGATCGCCAACTCCCGGACGAACAGGATCAGGAGCAGCTTCGTGGGGAAGATCTGGAAGTCGGCGAGGGGGACGTACCCGGCGACGAGGAAGATCTTGTCCACGACCGGGTCGAGCAACGCCCCCACGCGCGTCGAACCGTAGCGGCGCGCGAGGTACCCGTCGAGTGCGTCGGTGAGCCCGAGAACGATGTAGATCGCGAGCGCCCCGAGCATCCACGCCCGGGTGCCGCCGTACATCATCGCGGTCGGCAGCGGCAGCAGGAGGAGCCGCAGCCACGTGACCTGGTTCGCGGTGACGCGCACGCCGTCGATCCTCCGGGCCGGGGATCGTATCAAGCCGGAGCCGCGGACTTCGAGTCCGCTGTGCTATGCTCCCCGGGTATTCGCGCCCGCCCGCTGCGTGAGAACCCGGGAGGCCCATGGCGAGGCCCCGGTTCCGCGGCTTTCGGCGAGGACGCCGCATGTCGCGGCGTGACGCCCAACCGGCCGGAGCGCGGGAGAGCCAAAGAGCGAATGTCCAAGGTCATGCTGGTCAACGTGACGCACGTCGAGGAGTCGCGCGTCGCGATCCTCGAGAATGGCGTGCTCGAGCAGTACGAGATCGAGACGATCAACCGCACCAACATCAAGGGCAACATCCACAACGCCGTCGTCGAGAACGTCCATCCCGCCCTGGAAGCCGCGTTCCTCCGGATCAGCGGCGACATGAAGGGCTTCCTGCCGCTCGACGAGGTCAACTTCAAGCTGCTGCCGGCGCGCACCGACTCGCGCGCGAAGGGGAAGATCGGGCAGCATCTCCACGCCGGCCAGAAGCTCATGGTGCAGGTGGTCCGCGAGCCGTTCGCCGGCAAGCCCCCGACGGTCACCACCTACTTCTCGCTGCCGGGGCGCTACCTGGTGCTCATGCCCGGAGCGGACTCCGCCGGGATCTCGAGGAAGATCCAGGATGACTCGCAGCGGGACCGGCTCAAGAAGATGGTCGAGGAGCTCAACCCCCCGGAGGGCTTCGGCCTGATCGTGCGGACGGCCGGCGTCGGGCAGAGCAAGACCGAGCTTCAGCGGGACCTGCGCTACCTGCTCCGGCTGTGGGACTCGATCCAGCGGGCGTCGCGGGCGACCGAGTTTCCGGGGCTGGTCTACCGCGAGCGCGACCTCGTGATCCGGACGATGCGCGACTACTTCACGCAGGACATCGACGAGGTGTGGATCGACAGCAAGGAGACCTACGACCGCGCGCTCGAGTTCGTCTCCGACGTGATGCCCGCGAAGGCCAAGATCATCAAGCTCGACACCGGCGACCGGCCGCTGTTCTCGAAGTTCAACCTCGAGGAGCAGATCGAGAGCATCTACAAGCGGCGCGTGCCCCTAAAGACCGGCGGCGAGATCGTCATCGACGGCACCGAGGCCCTCACCGCGATCGACGTCAACAGCAAGGGGGCGCCGAAGCAGGGGGATGCCGAGGACAACGCCCTCCAGACGAATCGCGAGGCGGCGGTCGAGATCGCGCGGCAGCTGCGGCTGCGCGACCTCGGCGGGCTCGTCGTGATCGACTTCATCGACATGATGGCGGCTCGCAACCAGAAGGCGGTCGAGAAGGTGATGCGCGACGCGATGAAGGCGGACCGCGCGAAGTACGACGTGACCCGCATCTCCAAGCTCGGCCTGATGGAGATCGCCCGCCAGCGGATCAAGAGCGAGAAGATGGGCGCGTCCTACGCGACCTGCCCGGTCTGCGAGGGATACGGCCTGATCAAGAACATCGAGCCGGCGGGCCTCGCCGCGCTCCGGAAGCTGCAGACGCGCTGCCTGCGCACCGACTTCGGCAAGGTCCACATGAGGGTCCCGCCCGAGATCGCGCACTGGATTCTCAACCACAAGCGCGACGACCTCGCGGCGCTCGAGCGCCGCTACGGCATCAAGGTCCAGGTCGAGCCGAAGCCGTCGCTGTTGCGGCACGAGAGCGAATTCGAGTTCTTCCCCCGGGAGAAGGTCGAGGTTCCGCCGGCGCTTGTGGCCGGCGATCGTCCCGCACCGCCCGCGCCTCCGGACCTCCTCGAGATGGAGGACGAGGCGCCGACAGCCGCGACGGCAGCCGCCGCTCCGGCCCCGGCCGGAGCACCGGCGGAGAACGGCGCGGACGGGGGCGAGACGGGAGACGGCGGCCGCAGGCGGCGCCGCCGGCGCCGTCGGGGCGGACGCGGGCGCGGACGAGGCGGCGAGGCCATGTCCGGCGCCCCGGTCGAGGAGACCGCTCCCACGGAAGAGACGATCGACGACTCCTCCGAAGAGGAGGCGGCCCCGGAGCCGGCCGGCACGCCCCAGGCGCCGGGGGACGGCACCGGGCGGCGGCGCCGCCGCCGGAGGCGCGGGCGCCGCGGCCGTGGCGGACAGGAGATGAACGGCGGGCCCGCGGGCCCGGGCGCGTCCGGTGAGGGCGCGGCCGAGGGCTGGTCACAGCCTCCCGCGGCGGCGTCCTCGGAGGAGGCGGTCGTTCCGCGGCACGTCTCTTCCCAGGAGCTGATGCCCGCGGCGAACGCGGGCCGGCGGCGCGGACGCCGCGGCCGCGGACGCGGCGGCGCGCGCGGATCGGGCGAGGCGTTCGATCCGCAGCTGATCTCCCCTCTGAACCCCGTCCCAAAGCCCGGGTTCGGCGAGGACTAGATGTGAAGTCTCAGGACGTTGTTCACGGCCCCTAGCTGTTCACCCGGGGCCTTTTCGGAGAAGCTGATGGTGACCAAACCGTCGCCGCTTCGAAAAGGAGACCCGG